>OHJO01000181.1_pt1 | contig 41942 bp, 39 predicted proteins | sample 1568561 | NCBI WGS metagenome assembly OHJO01 (sample SAMEA3879556, study PRJEB24766) | human gut metagenome | biome: human-associated habitat; feature: feces | place: USA | collected 1985/1987
AGGAACGGCAAAATTTTTTGCACTTCTATTGCTTCTTTATCACACATAAGCAAAAAGTCAGGGCATGAAGCAGCTCATGGCGGGGGCGGCGTGGCACTCATCGGCGTTATCCTCGTACCCCTGCTCAAAGGCCTGTTCGGTTAATCGCCCGCACAAATCCTTCGCGGCGTCCGCCCCTCTGGGCGGGCGCTGCGGGAAAGGAGGGTAAAGCCCATTGGATTTGATATGGCAGAAATTCACCGAATGGCTGAAGGAGCTGCTGGTCAGCGGCATCATGGACAACGTGAACGGACTGTTTGACAACGTGAACAGCCGCGTGGCGGGCATCGCCGGACAGGTGGGCGCTACGCCCCAGGGCTGGAACAGCGGCGTCTACGGCATGATCCGAACGCTGTCGGACAATGTGATTTTGCCCATCGCGGGCGTGATCCTGGCATTTGTCATGACGCTGGAGCTGATTCAGCTCATTACGGAAAAGAACAATATGCACGACGTGGACACATGGATGTTCTTCAAATGGATATTCAAGACCGCCTGCGTCGTGCTCATCGTCACCAACACATGGAACATCGTCATGGGCGTGTTTGAAGCGGCGCAGAGTGTGGTAAACAGCGCCTCCGGCATCATCGTCGGAAACACCTCCATCAACCTTGCCGACCATATCGCGGACCTTGAGGCGCGGCTGCTGGAGATGAACGTGTGGTCGCTCTTGGGGCTGTGGCTGCAATCCTTCGTGGTGGGCTTCACCATGTGGGCGCTGACCATCTGCATCTTTATCATTATCTACGGCAGAATGATCGAGATTTACCTCGTCACCAGCATTGCGCCCATCCCCATGGCCACCATGATGGGCAAGGAATGGGGCGGCATGGGGCAGAATTATCTCCGCTCCCTGTTGGCTTTGGCGTTTCAGGGCTTTCTCATCATCATCTGCATCGCCATCTATGCGGTGCTGGTACAGAATATGCTCATAGATGACAACATTTCCACGGCCATCTGGCTGTGCATGGGCTACACGGTGCTGCTCTGCTTCACCCTGTTCAAAACCAGCAGTCTCGCAAAGTCAATTTTCAACAGTCATTGACGGAGGTAAACCAATATGGCATACGTCCCCGTACCCAAGGACTTGAACGCGGTGAAAACCAAGGTCATGTTCAATTTAACAAAACGGCAGATTCTGTGCTTCGGCGGCGGCGCGCTCATCGGCGTACCGCTTTTCTTTCTGCTCAAGGGCCATATCGGCAGCAGCGCGGCGGCCCTTTGCATGATGCTGGTCATGCTGCCCTTCTTCCTGCTGGCCATGTACGAAAAGAACGGTCAGCCGCCGGAGAAGCTCATCCGCAACATCGTGCAGGTATGCTTTCTGCGCCCCAAACAGCGCCCGTACAGGACGAACAATTTCTACGACCTGCTGAACCGGCAGGATATTTTGGATAAGGAGGTCTACGCGATTGTCCACAAACAAAACCCCCGCAAGAAAGCTCACACGAGCCGAGCGAAAGCAGATCGACGCGGCGATTGCAAGAGCAAAGCGTCAGGATAAGCGGAAGCAGTCCGCCCAGGACAGCATCCCATTTCAGCGGATGTATCCCGACGGCGTGTGCCGCGTGACGGACAATTACTACACGAAAACCGTGCAGTTTCAGGATATCAACTACCAGCTCAACCAGAACGAGGACAAGACCGCCATTTTCGACGGCTGGTGCGACTTCCTCAACTATTTTGATTCCTCCATCCGCTTCCAGCTCTCCTTCATCAACCTCTCCGCCACGCGGGACACCTACGCCCGGCGCATCGCCATCCCCTTGCAGGGCGACTGCTTCGACAAGCTCCGTACCGAGTACACCGGGATGCTGCAAAGCCAGCTTGCCAGAGGCAACAACGGGCTGATTAAGACCAAGTACCTGACCTTCGGCGTGGAGTCGGACAGCCTGAAAGCCGCAAAGCCCCGATTGGAGCGCATCGAGACGGATATCCTCAACAACTTCCGCCGTCTGGGCGTGACGGCGGAGAGCCTGAACGGAATGGAGCGCCTGCGCCTGCTGCACGGGATGCTCCACATGGACGAGCCGCAGCCCTTCCGCTTTTCGTGGGACTGGCTGGCTCCCTCCGGGCTGTCGGTGAAGGACTTCATCGCGCCCAGCGCCTTTGAGTTCAAGACCGGCAGCAGCTTCGGCGTGGGCAGCAAGACCGGCTGCGTATCCTTCTTGCAGATTTTAGCGCCGGAACTCAACGACCGGATGCTGGCGGACTTCCTGGATATGGAAAGCTCCCTCATCGTCAGTATGCACGTCCAGTCCGTGGATCAGGTAAAGGCCATCAAGACCATCAAGCGCAAGATCACCGATTTGCAGAAGATGACCATTGAGGAGCAGAAAAAGGCGGTGCGCTCCGGCTACGATATGGATATTATCCCCTCCGACCTTGCCACCTACGGCACGGAGGCGAAAAAGCTCTTGCAGGAGCTGCAAAGCCGCAATCTGCAAAGCTACGAGTACGAGGCGGAGGTTCCCTACACCTGGTATATCTGCCATGTGGAGCTGGAAAACTTCAACCTCTCCCATGTGCCGGTGCATATCATGTCCCACGATCAGCTCTCCATGTACGCCGTGTATATGAGCGTGCTGGGCAACCGCCCCGACCTGTTCCCCGGCTCCCCGTATGTGAACCGGTACTACTATACCAAGTATGAGAAGTACGAGATACCCCCGGAAGCGCTGGCGGATGAGCAGTTCGCCGCCATCATCAAGGAAGCGGAAAAGTATCTGGGCTACCCCTATATCTGGGGAGGCAGCTCGCCGGACACCTCCTTCGACTGCTCCGGCTTCGTTTCGTATGTCTACAACAACTGCGGTCTGCACTGGAGCTTCGGCAGGCTGGGCGCGGAGGGGCTGCGGGGTATGTGCACCTATGTTTCCCCGGAAAGCGCCCGTCCCGGCGACCTGATCTTTTTTGAAAAGACCTACGACACCGCAGGCGCGTCCCATGTGGGCATCTATGTGGGCAATAACAGGATGCTCCACTGCGGCGACCCCATTCACTACGCTTCCATCGACACAAGCTACTGGCGAAGCCATTTTCTCCAGTTTGGCAGATTACCTTAGCAACAACCATATCAACGCTAAAAGGAGGATGTTATGAACCCGCGACTTGAAAAGCTGCGTCAGGAGCGCGAGAAGCTGGCGGAAAAGCTCACATCGCTGACCGCACGGCTCAAAGCTCTGGACGAGCAGATTCTGAAGCTGGAAAACACGGATATTGTGGGCATCGTCCGCGAGAACGGGCTGACCATTGAGCAGCTCGCGGCGCTGATGGCGATGCTGGAAAAGCGTCCCACGGCGGCGCTGCCCGACGAATACAGAAAAACGGAGGAATTTGTGGATGAAGAATAAATGGAGTTTTTTTGCCGTGACGCTGGCCGTCGTGCTCTGCATGACGGTCTTTTCCGTTACGGCCTATGCAGGCGGCGGCGATATGGTCGATTCGACAATGGGCGACCCGACCATGGAAACCCCAACTGCAACTACACAGCCGGAGAATACGAATACCGGTGAGCAGACCCCAAACGGACAGACCCTGACCGTGCTTGTGACCGAAAATGCGGACGGAAGCCATACCGTGACCATCGGGGATCGGAGCTGGACGCTTCCCGCCAAACGGGAGCAGGCCGGAAAGGTGGTCAACGTCCGCACCTATTTGAACCTGCGCACCGGCCCCGGCACGGATTACACCGTGATCGGGCGTCTGCTCAACGGCGCGGAGGTGAAGGTGCTGGAGGAAAGCAACGGCTGGTACAAGGTGGTCGTGCCGGAGCAGACCGGCTATGTATACGGCAAATACCTTGAGATTCTCAACACCTCTGCGGGAGGCGGTGAGAACGACACGGATACTGCGGGACTGCTGGAGATACTGCTGCAATATTACGCCGCTGCCGGAGGCTCCGCGCCCCTGACCCCGGACGGCAACCTGACGCTCATGGACGACATCGGCTCCGCTTTCGGCGCAGGCAAGCAGTTCATCACCGTGACGACCAAGGGCGGCAATACCTTTTATCTCATCATCGACCGGGACGATAAGGGCAATGAGAACGTCCATTTCCTGAATCTTGTGGACGAGGCCGACCTGCTGGCGCTGACCAAGGACGGCGAGAGCATCGTCCCTGCCTGCACCTGCACGGACAAATGCGCCGTGGGCAAAATCAACACGGGCTGCAAGGTGTGCAGAACCAATATGAGCGAGTGCGCGGGCAAGGAAGTGACGGAACCCACGCCACAGTCCGCCGAGCCTGCGGAGACCGCACCCGAAAAGAGTACCGGCGGCGCGGGGCTTGTTGTGGTCGTCCTCCTGCTCCTGCTGGGCGGCGGCGGTGCGCTGTACTGGTTCAAGCTCCGCAAGCCCAAGGCCGACACCCGTGGGGCGGACGATCTGGACGATTACGACTACGGCGAGGATGAGGAAGATGAGGATTACGAGTTTGAAGATGAAAACACTGCTGACAGTGAGGAGGACAAAAACCAATGATGAATACGACCTGTTACCGGCTTGTTGTGTGTGAAAAGCCCTCCGTGGCAAGGAGCATCGCTTCCGTCCTTGGCGCATGCAGGCGCGAGGACGGTTTTCTTTCGGGCGGCGGCTATCTCGTCTCCTGGTGCTTCGGGCATCTTGCGGAGCTTTCGGATGCGGACGCCTACGATGAAAAGTACGGCAAATGGCGAAGGGAGGACTTGCCCATTCTGCCGGAAAGCTGGCAGTACACCGTGGCGCGGGACAAGCAGAAGCAGATGAACACTCTGCGCACCCTCATGCACAGAGAGGACGTTTGCGAGGTCGTCAACGCCTGCGACGCCGGGCGCGAGGGCGAGCTGATCTTCCGCACAGCGTATAATCTCAACAGCTGCCGCAAGCGCGTAAAGCGGCTCTGGATCTCCTCCATGGAGGATGCGGCGATCCTTCAGGGCTTTGACAATCTCCGCGACGGCGCGGAGTACGATAACCTCTACGCCTCCGCCCTCTGCCGCAGCAAGGCGGACTGGCTGGTGGGCATCAACGCCACCCGCCTGTTTTCCGTGATGTACCATCGCACCCTGAACGTAGGGCGCGTGGTATCGCCCACGCTTGCGCTGCTGGTGCAGCGGGAAGCGGAGATCAACGCCTTTCAGCCGGAGACCTTTTACACCGTCCATCTGGACTTTAACGGCTTCTCCGCCGCAGGCGGGCGCATGAAGGAGCAGGCAGAGGCGGAGCGGCTTGCCGGAGACTGCAAGAACAAAAGCGCCGCTGTTGCCTCCGTCGTGCAGACAAAAAAGACGGAGAAAGCCCCGGCGCTCTACGACCTGACTACGCTCCAGCGGGATGCGAACCGCTTGCTTGGGTACACGGCGCAGCAGACGCTGGATTATCTGCAAAGCCTTTACGAAAAGAAGCTCTGCACCTACCCCCGCACCGACAGCCGCTACCTCACCGACGATATGGAGGGCGGCGTAAACGCGCTGGCGCTGTGCTGCGCTGGCGTCTGCGGCGCGGAGCCGCCCGCAGCCGTCTGTTCGGGGCAGGTGTGCAGCAGCAAAAAGGTCAGCGACCACCACGCCGTCGTTCCCACGATGGCGGCGGGCGAAACGGACTTGGAAACCTTGCTCACAGGCGAACGGGAGCTGCTGCGCCTTGTTTCCCGTCAGGTGCTTATGGCGGTCAGCGCGCCCTTCGTCTGTCTGGAGACCGAGGCAAGGCTGGCCTGCGGCGGGAACCCCTTTGCCGCCAAGGGGAAAACAATCCTTAATATGGGTTGGAGGGCATACACGGAAAAGGGCAAGCAGGACAACACCACCCTCCCGGAGCTTTCCGAGGGACAGTCGCTTCCCGTTTCCTCCTGCGCGGTCAAAGAGGGCAGAACGACCCCGCCCAAACACTTCACCGAGGATACGCTTCTGTCTGCCATGGAGACGGCGGGCAAGGAGGATATGCCGGAAACTGCGGAGCGGCGCGGGCTGGGAACCCCCGCAACAAGGGCGGCGGTCATTGAAAAGCTGGTGGCCACGGGCTTTGCGGAGCGCAAAAAGGCGAAGAAATCTGTACGCCTCGTTCCCACCGAAGCGGGCGTTTCCCTCATTACCGTGCTGCCCGAACAGCTCCAGTCCCCGCTTTTGACCGCCGAATGGGAGCACCGCCTCAAGGAGATCGAGTGCGGCGAGCTGGGCGCGGACGAGTTCCTCGCAGGCATCTGCGATATGGTCGCAGCGCTGGTACGGGACGCTGCGCCTGTGGACGGCGCGGAGGTGCTGTTCCCCTCCGGCAGACCCGTTGTGGGCAAATGCCCCCGCTGCGGCGCAGAGGTCACGGAGAGCAAAAACGGCTATTTCTGCGAGAGACGGAGCTGCAAGTTCGGGCTGTGGCGGGACAACCGCTTCCTTGCCGCCAAGAAGATCAGCCTGACAAAGAAGATGGCTTCCTCGCTCCTGACGCAGGGACGCGCCTACGCCAGCGGTATTTACTCCGAGAAAACCGGCAAGACCTACGACGCATTCATCGTGTTGGAGGACGACGGCGCGCGTTCCTCCTATAAGCTGGACTTCACCAAGTGACCCTCACAGGCTCCCGCACGGGCGTTTCGTTCCCCTGCGGGAGCCGCTGTTTTTACCATGATCCAAAGGAGGTATGCACGAAATGGCTGAAAAACAGACCAACAAGGAACGGCTCAAGGACATCACCGACAGCATCGAGACGGGCATAAAGGAGCTGTTTGAGAGCGACAAATACAGGCAGTACCTTGCCACCATGAGCCGCTTTCACAAGTACAGTGTCAACAACACCATGCTCATCTATATGCAGCGCCCCGACGCCACCCATGTGGCCGGCTTCAACAAATGGCGTGACCAGTTCGGAAGGAGCGTTAAGAAGGGCGAAAAGGGCATTAAGATCATCGCCCCCACGCCCTTCAAGAAGAAAATCGAGCAGCAGAAATTAGACCCCGACACCAAGCTCCCCCTGCGGGACGAGAACGGCGATATTATCACGGAGGAAAAGACGGTGCAGATCCCCATGTACAAGCCCGTGGTGGTGTTCGACGTGCAGCAGACCGCAGGCAAGCCCCTGCCGGAGCTGGCGGCGAACCTTACGGGGGACGTGCAGAATTACGAGATGTTTATGGAAGCTCTGCGCCGCAGTGCGCCCGTACCCATCTTCTTTGAGAAGCTGGCGGAGAATATGGACGGTTACTTCTCCGTGGACAAACAGCGTATCGCTGTCCGCGAAGGCATGAGCGAGGTGCAGACGGTCTGCGCCGCCGTCCATGAGATCGCCCACTCCAGGCTCCACAATAAGGACGGGATCGGGGAAAAATATCAGGAGATTGAGCTGTTCGGCAAGCCCGCGCTGTTCTCCAACGGGCGCATCGACCGGGATAAGCTGCCGGAGGGCTTGTATGCGTATGACCTGCGCGGCTCGGATTACGATCCGGGGCTGCCCGTGACCATTCAGGAGCACGTTGTGGTGAACCACGCGGCAACCGTTATTGCCGCAGCGCCCATTGAGCTGCCGGAGCAGGGCTTTTTGTATCTGGGCGAGGACGGGCTGAACTTCACGGGCGGCGAGCAGACCGTGAAGGAGTTTCTGCACGCACAGTACCCGGAAAAGGCAAAGTTCTCCCGCGCCGCCGAGGAGATTCAGGCGGAGAGCATCTCCTTTGCCGTCTGCGCCTATTACGGCATTGAGACAGGCGAAAACAGCTTCGGGTATCTGGCGACCTGGGCAAAGGACAGGGAGCTGACCGAGCTTCGCGCATCGCTGGAGACCATCAACCGAACCTCATCCTCCCTGATTACGGATATCGACCGGCATTACGCGGAAATATGCAAGGAGCGCGGGCTGGACAGGGAGACGGAGAGCCTTACAGCCCAGCCTGTGCAGGAGATCGCCGTGCAGGAGCCGGAGCCGGTCGCAGCGCCGGACAACGGCTGCGTCCCCGACCCCGCCATCTCCGTGGAGAGCATGAACGCCTACGGCTACACCGACGCCAATATGCTGCCGCTGACAAAGGAGCGTGCGCTGGAGCTCATGGAACGGGACGTGAGCGTGTATATGCTTCACACGGACAACACCGAGGCCATGGTGTTCGATGCGGAGGAAATCCGCAGCTTTGACGGTGTCTTCGGCGTGGAAGCCTCCGAATGGGAGACGGTCAAAGACCGCTTCGCGCCTACGGACTATGAAAAGGCGTTCCTCGATAACCCCGCCGACAGCTTTGCCATCTATCAGCTTCGGGATAATGATAATACGGCGCAGCTCCGCTTTATGAACGCCGAGTATCTGGCACAAAAGGGGCTTTCCATTGAAAAGGAAAATTACGCCGCCGTCTACGCGGGCGGCCTCGACCGCAGGGGCGATACGCAGGACAGGTTGGACGCGCTGTATGAAACCTTCAACATCCGCCGCCCGGAGGATTTCAAGGGACACTCCTTGTCCGTCAGCGACATCGTGGCGCTGAAGCAGAACGGCGTGGTATCCTGTCATTACGTGGATTCCCGGGGCTTCAAGGCGCTGCCCGACTTCCTCAAGCCGGAAAATTATCTCAAAAACGCGGAGATGGCCATGGAGGACGACTACGGCATGATCGACGGCGTTATCAACAACGGGTCGCGCAAGACCGTGGCAGAGCTGGAGGAACAGGCGAAGTCCGGCAAGCCCCTCTCCCTCATGGAGCTGGCGCAGGCGGCGCGCCGGGAACAGGCGCAAGCGCCCCGGCAGGAGAAGAAGCCCTCCGTGCTGGCAAAGCTCTGTCCTCCCGTCAACGAGCCGAAAAAGACAGCGCGTTCAAAGCGCGCGGAAAGAGAGCTGCTATGATGAATTTTTCCAACGATGAAATGAACCTCATGTGCATCTACCAGAGCGATAGCCGCAGCGGGCTGATTGCCGCCCTCACCGAGATGCGAGGGTATCTGGACGAGGACGAAGCCGAGCTGCGGGAGCTGACCGACAGCACCGTGCAAAAGCTCAGCGAAATCACCGATGAGGACTTCGCGGTGCTGGAGCTAATTCCAGACTTCGATACGGACGAATAAGGGGGATTCAGCGGGGGCGGCTTTCGGGTCGCTCCCGTTTTGCTTCCGCAATCCTATTTCCCAAAATCGAAAAAGTTTTAATTTCGGGAAATAGAACATCGACATACAAGAGAAAGCGTCCCGCTTCCTGCATAGGATTCGGGACGTTTTCGGATACACCGCCCTTACATAGAGCGTCCGTTCCGGGCGCTCTAAATTTATGCCATGAAGGAGGAGCAATATGCCGAGCAAGCTGCAAACGTATATGCAGATGGCGGACGAGGCGCAGCGGCAGATCACCGGCAGCTACCGGGGCTGGACGGGCTTTCTCACCACCGCCGCAAGGCTGTACAAATACCCCTACGCCGAGCAGGTCATGATCCACGCCCAGCGTCCGGACGCCACCGCCTGCGCGGAGTACGACTTCTGGAACGAAAAGATGGGCCGGTATGTCCGCAGGGGCTCCAAGGGCATCGCCCTCATCGACAGCAGCGGCGAAAGGCCGAGGCTTCGGTATGTGTTCGACGTGTCGGACACGGGCGGCAGAGAATTTCCAAAGAGCCGCTACCTGTGGGAATACCGGGAGGAACACGCGGACGCGGTAAGCGCCATGCTGGAAAGCCGCTACGGTGTGGACGGAAAAGGAGGGCTCCCTGACCAGCTTGAGCGCATCGCGTCTCAGCTTGCGGAGGAATATTGGCGGGACTATAAGCGGGATATCCTCGCCATCGTTGACGATTCCTTTCTTTACGGATATGATGAATTTAACGTAGGAGCGGCCTTTCAAAGCGCCGCCGCCGTCAGCATCGCCTACTCGCTCATGTCCCGCTGCGGGCTTGAAGCGGACGACCGCTTCGAGCATGAGGATTTCCTGAGCATCTTCGATTTCAACACCCCGGAAGCCGCCGCCGAGCTGGGTACTGCGGTGAGCAGGATCAACGGAGAGGTGCTGCGGCAGATCGAAGTCACCATCAAGAATTACGAGCGCGAGAAACTCGCGGAAAGGAGCCATAGCCATGACAGAGCTGACCTACACCAAGAACGGGGACTACCTGATTCCCGACCTGACGCTGAGCGAAACGCCGGAGGACGCGAGACCCCTGGGCAAGTACGGGAGACTGCGCAGGAGCTACCTTCAGGAGCACAGACCGGGGCTGTACAGCCGTCTGGTGCTGTCGGAGAAGCTGTTCCCGCACCTGCGAGAGATCGACGAGACGGCGAACCGGAGGCTGGAGCAGATGATGCCGGAGCTGATGCAGTCGGCGGGCGTGACGGAGGAGCTGAAAGCCCGCGATCAGATGAAATGGGTGGGGCTGATGAACAGCCTGAAAGCGCAGGCCGAGGAGATCATCCTCAGCGAGCTGGTATACAACTGACCAATGACGCGCCGGAAGCGGAACCGGCGCAGCCTCCGATACCGCAGGCATACCAACTGAGCCTGTTCCCCACGGAGGATGAGCAAATCGCATATATCGCAGAAGCGGAGAGCTACACGCCCTCCGCTTTTTCCATGTCCGTCCCGCAGGCGGATATCGACCACATTCTGCGTATGGAGGGCAACGCCGACTATGCCCGAATGAAGATCGCCACGGAGTTCTCCAAGGGCAAGAGCGTGGAAGAAATCGCGGCGTTTCTTCAAAGCAGCTTCCACGGCGGCAACGGCGTCGTCACCGAAAACGGCAGATATTCCGCCTGGTACGCCGAGGACGGCATCCACATCGCCAATGGGGACGCGGCAAGATATCTGACCTCCGCAAAGGTCGTAAGCTGGCAGGAGGCGGCGGAGCGCATCGGACAGCTTCTCACTCAGGGCGAATACGCCGCCAATGTGGAGCTTGCGGAAGCGCCGGGGCATGAGCGCACGGAGCTGGCGCAGGCCGTATGGTATCTCCGGCAGGATTTAAGTGAAAAGGCGTGGGCGCAGGGCTATCTCTCCTGCCTGTCGGATATGCGGGGCGGCGGTTTCCCGGAGGAAACAGAGCGGCTTGCCGGGCGGCTGAGAGACCCTGCGTTCCGCGAAGTCCTCATGGACGATTTAGCACAGCTCCGATCCGACTACCGGGAGGACAGGAGCCTGCTGCGCTTTCACTACCACAAGCCGGACAAAATCGAGCAGGGCTTACGGGAGCTGTCCCTGCCCCGCAGGGAATACCGCACCGAAATGGCGGAGATCCCCGCCGTGCAGCGGTTCATTACCGAGGACGAGATCGCCGCGACCCTGACCCGCGGCAGCAATATTGAAGGAAGCAAGGGGCGCATCTACGCCTATTTCAAAGAAAAGCATACCCCCAGGGAGCAGGCGGACTTCCTGAAAGACGAATACGGCATTGGGGGACGCTCCCATGCGGTATCCGGCGCGTCCCACAGCGGTGAGGATCACAGCGGCAAGGGCGTCGTGCTGAAAAAGCAGGACTGTCCCGATGTGCAGTTAAAATGGAGCAAGGTTGCCTCCCGTATCTCCGAGCTGATCCGCAAAGACCGTTTCCTGACCCCGGAGGAAAAGGCGCGCTTTGAGCAGCTTCAGCGGCAGACCGCAGAGCGAAGCGCAGCATGGAATGACTACAACGCCGTAAAGGAAGCCCACCCGGACGACCTCGTGCTGTTTCAGGTGGGGGATTTCTTTGAGCTGTATGGCGAGGACGCAAAACAGGCGGCGGAACTGCTTGAAATCAATCTCACTACCCGCAATATCCCCGGTGCTGGCCGTGTGGAGATGTGCGGCGTTCCAGCGGATCGGCTGGAAGAATATGTGGAAAGTTTGCGAGATAGGTACGACGTGACCATTTCCACAAAGGGCGAAAACAGCTCGGAGCGGCACACCTATACCCTGCGTTCCGTTGACCATGAGGCCGAAGCCGCCATCAATGCCTATGAAGCGGAGTTCGGCGCGGATGGCACGAGGGTATTCCGCGATCCCGCCGCAGAGCAGCCACAGCCCACGGTGGCAGAGCTGTTTGAGGGGTATAAGCTGACCGTAGGCAACGCGCTTGTCGCGGACGACGCTTTCCTCAACGCTTGCCGCAACTCCGACCGTCAAAACGCCTATCTGGAGGGCGCGGCGGCAATCCGGCGCATCGTCATGGCGTCTGAGGATTTACAGCTCACACGACTCTATTTCGATATGCCCTCCTTCCATAACCGGCTCCATCAGGAGCTTTTGGACGAGCTGTATCCCACGCTGGCGACCACGATAACGCCCTCGCCCTACAAGGTGACGCAGGAGGACATCGACGCTGCCTTGCAGAGCTGGAACGGAAAAATTGAGAGCAAGCAGGCGGTTGTTCGGTATATGGCACAGCACGGGCGTGAACGGGAAGCCGCCGCATGGCTGGCGCGGGAGTACGGCTTGAAGGATACCTCTAAACCGCTGCAAATCTCCGTGGGCAATTCCGAGCCGGTCACGCTGTCATGGGCGAAGGTGCAGCGGCGCATTGCGCAGCTCATTCAATCCGATAACTTCTACACCGAGCAGGAACAGGATAACTTTGACAATATTGACCCCATCGCCATCCGGGAAGCGCTTGCTGAACGCGGTATTGTAAATGGGCAGGTTGTGGATGCGGAAGCTAATCGCAACAGCCCCTTCATCCGGCAGGTTATGGCGGATGTGGAGCGGATCGCGGCGCAGGAAAGAAAGGCACAACAGGAAGAACCTGCCTTCGACCCCGCAGACCGCTTCCATGTGGTAAGCCTTGACCGTGGCTTCCGCACATTGTACGCCGTGTGGGATGACGATACCCACGGCTACCATGTGGACGCAGACGGCGTGACCGAGGAATTTACAAGCGAGTGGCAGGCGGAGGCATACCGGCTGGAGCTGCAAGGACAGGCGGAACAGGCGCTTTTAGAGCGTGCAAAGGGGCTGATCTCCGACTTCTGCCGGAGCGAATACGGCTCAGAGGCGGATTTCAGCGACCCCACCAAGATCGGCGTCGCCTACACCACCGTCACCGACGATGAGATTCCCATTCAGGTGAACATCGACCTTGTAAATTACCGGCTGGAGCGCTATCTGAATGATGAGCATCTGGAAACCCGGCAGTACGGCTCTTTGCAAGAGATTATTACCAACGAGCTGGAAAACCTCGATTTCAGCGACCTCATTCATGTTTCGGATGAGGACGTGGAGCAATACCGATGGCACGCGCCGGAGGAAGCAGTTGAGGAAGCTCCCGAAACGGCTCCTGTCCCGCAGAGAGAACCGTTCCCGTATTCCGTAGGCGATACGGTGTATCTGGAAAACGGCAAGCCCTATATCATCGAGAGCATCGGCGTCTTTGATATTACCCTCAGCGACCCGACGCTTTTCTATCCCATCTCCCGTGCGGAGAGCAGGGAGAGCTTCGCGCGGCTCATGGAGCGGTATCCGCAGCCGGAAAAGGAACCTGCTTACACCGAGGAAACCGTGGCGGTATATCCAGCCAACAAAAACAACCTCCCCTATGATGTGGAGATTCGCACTCTGCGTTTTGACGAGCCGGAGCATGACCCACCCTCTGCGGAACCCGCCGAGCCTGAACCTCCTGCTATGAGCGAGGAAGAAGCGCTGCTTCTGGAACAGGAAGGCCGAGCGGCACTTTCGGAAATGGGCGAATTCGTGCCTGATTTTGATGATGCCATCTCTCAGGCCGAGATCGACGAGCCTCCCACACACCGTCATGCGGTATCCATTTCCATTGACGGCGAGTGGCAGGGCTTTCCCAGTGCCGACGCTGCGGAGCAGGCCGCTTATGCGGACTTCAAGGCAGCAAGCCACCGCAACGCGCAGAATTTCCACATCACCGATGATGCCCTCGGCGTCGGCGGCGCAAAGGCCAAGTTCCGGGCGAATATGGCGGCAATCAATCTTCTGAAGGAGTTGGAATTTGAGGGCTTGCAGGCCAGCCCGGAGCAGCAGGAAATCCTCTCCCGCTATGTGGGCTGGGGCGGGCTTGCGGACGCTTTTGATGAAAGCAAGGATAACTGGAAAGACGAGTTTGCGGAGCTGTACGCCGCGCTATCCCCGGAGGAATACGCCGCCGCCCGCGCCTCCACCCTCAACGCCCACTACACCAGTCCCACCGTTATCCGCGCCATCTACGACGCGGTGGAGAACATGGGCTTCCAGACCGGCAATATTCTGGAGCCCAGCATGGGCGTGGGCAACTTCTTCGGTATGCTGCCGGAGAGCATGAAAAGCAGCAGGCTCTACGGCGTGGAACTGGACAGTATTACCGGCAGAATCGCAAAGCAGCTCTATCCAAAGGCGGATATTACCGTGGCCGGCTTTGAAACCACCGACCGGAAGGATTTCTACGATCTCGCCGTGGGCAACGTACCCTTTGGACAGTATCAGGTCAGCGACCGGGCTTTTGACAAGCTCGGTTTTTCCATTCACAACTACTTTTTCGCAAAAGCGCTGGAGCAGGTGCGTCCGGGCGGCGTGGTGGCCTTCGTCACCTCCCGCTACACCATGGACGCCAAGGACAGCGCCGCAAGGAGGTATATCGCCCAGCGCGCGGACTTCCTCGGCGCGATCCGCCTGCCCAACAATGCGTTCCGCGCCAACGCCGGTACGGATGTCGTTTCGGATATTATCTTTCTTCAAAAGCGGGACAGACCCATTGAGATCGAACCCGATTGGGTACACACGGGTATCTGGCGAAACCCGGGAGCGAACGCGGACGGCTTTGCCATCAACCGGTATTTCATCGACCACCCGGAGATGGTGCTGGGGCGGCAGACCTCGGAAAGCACGCAGTACGGCAGGCAGGACTTTACCGTTGCGCCCATCGAGGGCGCAGACCTTGCGGAGCAGCTCAGCGGCGCAATTCGGAATATCCGTGGAACCTACGCGGAAGCGGAGCTGCCCGATTTGGGCGAGGATGAGACCATCGTGGAGACCGTCCCGGCAGACCCGAATGTGCGGAACTTCTCCTACACCGTGGTGGACGGGGAGCTGTACTACCGTCAGAACAGCATCATGACCAAGCCTGACTTCAACGCCACCGCAAAGGAGCGTGCCAAGGGCATGGTGGAGCTGCGGGACTGCGTGCAGAAGCTCATATCTGAGCAGATGGACGGCTTTATTTCGGATGAAACCATCCGGCAGACGCAGGCGGAGCTGAATACCCTCTACGACGGCTTCACCGCAAAGTATGGGCTTATTAACTCCCGCGCCAACGCCCTGGCCTTTGCCGAGGACAGCTCCTACTATCTGCTCTGCTCTCTGGAGGAGCTGGACGAGGACAAAAACCTCAAGCGCAAGGCAGATATGTTCACCAGGCGAACCATACGGGCGCACGAGGCCGTGACCAGCGTGGACACCGCTTCGGAGGCGCTGGCGCTGTCCATCTCCGAAAAAGCCTGCGTGGATATGGCGTATATGGCGCAGCTCACCGGCAAAAGCCAAGACGAACTGATCAACGAGCTGAACGGCGTTATCTTCCTCGACCCTGTGCGCGGGGAGTGGCAGACAGCGGACGAATACCTCTCCGGCAACGTCCGGCAGAAGCTGCGGGAGGCGGAGCAGGCGGCGCAGGACAGCCCCGGCTATCTGCCCAACGTGGAAGCACTGCGACAGGCGCAGCCCAGGGATCTGGACGCAAGCGAAATTGAGGTGCGGCTTGGCGCAACGTGGATCGACCCCTCGTATATCCGGGAGTTCATGTGGGAGACCTTCGAGACCCCCTTCTACCAGCAGCGCATGATCGACGTGACCTATTCCGCCTTCACCGCCGAATGGAACATCAGGAACAAGAACGCGGTCAGTTACAGCAATATTGCCGCATATATGACCTACGGCACGGAGCGCGCAAACGCCTATAAGATTCTTGAAGATACCCTGAATCTGCGCGACGTGCGCATCTACGATACCAAGCACGATGCGGACGGCAGGGAGCGGCGCGTACTCAACAGCAAGGAAACCACCCTCTCCCAGCAGAAGCAGCAGGCAATCCGGGACGCGTTCCGGGACTGGATATGGCGCGACCCCGACAGGCGGCACACTCTGGTCGCAAGGTACAACGAGCTGTTCAATTCCACCAGACCCCGCGAATACGACGGCAGCCACATCACCTTTGCGGGCATGAACCCGGAGATACGGCTGCGGGAGCACCAGCTCAACGCGGTCGCCCATGTGCTCTACGGCGGCAACACCCTCCTTGCACACGAGGTGGGCGCGGGCAAGACCTTCGAGATGGTAGCCGCTGCCATGGAATCCAAACGGCTGGGGCTGTGCCACAAGTCCCTCTTTGTCGTTCCCAACCACCTGACCGAGCAGTGGTCGGGCGAGTTCCTGCGGCTGTACCCCTCCGCCAACATCCTCGTGGCTACGAAAAAGGACTTTGAGCCGAAGAACCGCAAGAAGTTCTGCGCCCGCATCGCCACAGGCGAATACGATGCCGTTATCATCGGCCACTCGCAGTTTGAGAAGATACCCGTCTCCATGGAGCGTCAGCAGCGGCTTTTGGCGGAGCAGATCTTCGAGGTGGAGGAAGGTCTGCGGGAGCTGAAAAGCCAGCGGGCGGAGCGGTTCACCATTAAGTCTCTGGAGCGCACCAAGCGCGGCCTTGAAGCCAAGCTCAAAAAGCTCCAGTACAGCTCCCGAAAGGACGATGTTGTGACCTTTGAGCAGCTGGGCGTAGACCGCCTGTATGTGGACGAGGCGCACAACTATAAAAATCTGTTTCTTTACACCAAGATGCGCAACGTGGCGGGGCTTTCCGCCACCGACGCCCAGAAATCCTCGGATATGCTGCTCAAGTGCCGGTATATCGACGAGATCACCGACAGCCGTGGCGTGGTATTCGCCACGGGCACGCCCGTCTCAAATTCCATGACCGAATTGTACACCATGATGCGCTATCTCCAGCACGACGCCATTCGCGGCAAGGGGCTTGCCCACTTCGACTGCTGGGCTTCCACCTTCGGGGAGACGCAGACCGCCATCGAGCTGGCTCCCGAGGGGACGGGCTACCGGGCGAGGACGCGCTTTGCCAAGTTCTTTAATCTCCCTGAGCTCATGACCCTGTTCAAGGAGGCGGCGGATATCAAGACCTCCGATCAGCTCAACCTGCCTACGCCCACGCCCATCTATCACAACGAGGTGGCGCAGCCAACGGAGATACAGAAGCAGATGGTGCGGGAGCTGTCCGAGCGCGCCGCAAGGGTACACGCACAGCTTGTTGACCCCGGCACGGACAATATGCTCAAGATCACCTCGGACGGGCGCAAGCTGGGGCTTGACCAGCGCATCATCAACCCCGACCTGCCGGACGACCCGAACAGTAAGGTCAATCGCTGCGTGGACAACATCCACCGCATCTGGCAGGACGGGCAGGCGGACAGGCTGACCCAGCTCGTGTTCTGCGATTTGTCCACCCCGAAAACCGGCGCGACCGGGGCGAAGGCGGCAAAGACGGCGGGCGGGAACCTGGACAGCCCGGAGCTCAACGCCGTCGAGCGGCTGATCGACAAGGAAAACCCCGACGAACCCGGCTTCACGGTATACGACGACATCCGGGAAAAGCTCATCGCCAGAGGAATCCCCCGCGAGCAGATCGCATTCATCCATGAAGCCAACACCGAGACGCGGAAGAAGGAACTGTTTGCAAAGGTGCGCTCCGGTCAGGTGCGTGTGCTCATGGGCAGCACCTTCAAAATGGGCGCGGGTATGAACGTGCAGGACAGGCTTGTGGCGCTTCACGACCTCGACTGTCCGTGGCGGCCGGGCGATCTGGAGCAGCGCAGCGGGCGCATCATCCGTCAGGGCAACCGCAACAAAGAAGTGCATATCTACCGCTACGTCACGGAATCCACCTTCGATGCCTACCTCTGGCAGACGGTAGAAAATAAGCAGAAGTTCATCTCCCAGATCATGACCTCAAAATCCCCTGTCCGCTCCTGCGAGGATGTGGACGAGACCGCTCTTTCCTATGCGGAGATCAAGGCGCTGTGCGCCGGAGACAAGAGAATTAAAGAGAAGATGGACTTGGATGTGGACGTTGCCCGTCTGAAGCTCATGAAGGCCAGCCATCAGAGCCAGCAGTTCCGTCTGGAGGACAATCTGCTCAGGCATTTCCCCGAACAGATCCGGCAGAACGAGAGCTTCGTGGAGGGGTTCACCGCCGATATGCAGACGCTCGCCGGGCATCCGCACCCCGTGGACGGCTTTGCGGGTATGGAGGTCAAGGGCGACCTTCTCACCGACAAGGACAACGCAGGCGCTGCCATTCTGGAAGCCTTCAAGGACGCAAAGGGCATGGAGCCCGTTCCCATCGGGAGCTACCGGGGCTTTGCCATGTCCCTGACCGTGGAGGACTTCGGGCGGGACTTTATTCTCACCCTCAAGGGCAAAATGAACCACCGCGTGACGCTGGGCAAGGACGCGCGGGGCAACCTCACCCGCATTGACAACGCCCTGAACGCCATGCCGGACAGATTGCAGAATGTCCGAAACACGCTGGACGCGCTCACCGCGCAGATGAAAACTGCAAAGGCGGAGCTGGGCAAGCCCTTCCCCCAGGAGGATGAGCTGCGGACAAAATCCGCGCGGCTTGCGGAGCTGAACGCCGAGCTGAACATCGACGACCGCACGCCCATGGAGCAGATGGCGGAGGACGCGCCCGCCGTGCAGAGCGCAAAAGCGGAGCGTCCCTCCGTGCTGGCAAAGCTGAAAGCGCCGCTGTCCCAGCCCTGCGCCGAAGACAAAATCAGGCACAGGAACAAGGAGGAACGCTAAAAACCAGCGGCTCCGACGAAGAACGGATTTTGTCGGAGCCGCTTCACTACTGCTTAATGAAAGGAAGGATGCACCAATATGAAGAATATTCCCGTTTACAGATTTCCCGCCGAGCACGCCCGTGAAAACGGCGAGCTGGAGCTTTACCGCGCCTCCAATAAGGCCAGCGCCGCCTGCAAGGAGGCCATTGAGAAGGCGATCTCCGAGCATTATTGCGATAACGTCCTGCACAGGGAAGCCGTCGCGCAGGTGGCGGAGCAGTTCGGGCACGAGCGCATCTTATATGTGCTGGCGATTACCATCCGGCAGAAGGATTGGGATGGGCGGTTCTCAGCGGACAACAAGCAATGGGCAAAGACCGTTCCCGTTTCGGAGAACCCTGACGCATGGGGGACGGATCGGAACTGCTATCTGGCGGTCAACAGCCACAGCGGGCTGGTTGATTTGTTTACCAAGCTGGCGCGGGAGGACGCAAGGGCGCATGAGCGCAAGCCCTCGGTGCTCGGCAGACTGAAAAACAGACCGCCCGAAGCGGCGGCGGAGGCAGTCAAAAAGACAAAGGAGCCGTCCCTGTGAGCGCGCAGTTCATGCGCCGGAGCATCCGCATCTCCGTTCGCCTGACGGAGGAAGAGCACCGGCTGCTAAAGGAAAAGATGGCGCGGATCGGCGTTACCAATCAGGAGGCGTTCCTGCGGAAGATGGCGCTGGACGGGCTGGTGATCAGGCTGGATTTGCCGGAGCTGAAGCAGATGATATCGCTTCTGCGCTACACGAGCAACAACATCAACCAGATCGCCAAACGGCTCAACGAGAGCGGCAGAGCCTACGACACCGACCTTGCGGAGATTCTGGAAAAGCAGAAGCAGCTATGGGAACTTGCCAACAAAATTCTTATGAAGCTGTCCACCATTCAGTGAGCAGGCAGAAATATACGATAAGCCCATGCTGCCGGCATCCTTGTTTTAGGGCAGCTCTTTCTGTATAATGAAATCAAAAAGGACGGAAAACGACTATGAAATTCATTTTGAAACTGCTGCTTGCGCCCCTTATGCTGATCTTGTGGATCGTGGAATGGGCGCTCACGCTGGCGCTCAAGGCTTCCGCCGTGGTCTGTGTCATCGCCTCCGCCCTGTTTCTGCTTTCAGGCTTCTTTTACTTTGTGGACGGCAACGTGCAGAACGGCTGCATCTGTCTGGGCATTGCGTTTCTGCTCTCCCCCTACGGACTGCACTATTTGGCGGTGAAGCTCACAGCGCGGTTTATCGGCATGAGGATTCTTCTCAGGGAGCGAATCTACGGATAAACGGAATATGCGGAATGTGAAAAGGCGCAGGCTCCCTCCTGCGCCTTTTTCCATGGAGGGAATATGGCGACCACACGAATCATACCCATGCACTTAAACAAGGGCAAGACGCTGGCACAGTGCCTTGCCGACCGGACGGAGTACGGCATGAATCCGGATAAGACCGAGGGTGGCGCACTGATCTCCGCATTCGCCTGCGAGCCGGAGACCGCCGTTTCCGAATTTGCCCTGTCCAAGCGGGAGTACCGGGAGCTGACAGGACGGGTGCAGGAAAGCGACGTCATCGCCTATCAGGTTCGGCAGTCCTTTAAGCCCGGAGAGGTTACGCCGGAGGAGGCCAACCGCATAGGATATGAATTTGCCAAGCGCTTCCTAAAGGGTGAACACGCCTTTTTCGTCTGCACCCACACCGATAAAAAGCACATTCATAACCACATCTATTGGAACTCCACGGCGCTGGACTGTACGAAAAAGTTCAAGAACTTCATCGGCAGCTACCGCGCCGTCCGCAGGCTGTCCGACCTGATCTGCGCCGAGCACCGGCTGTCCGTGGTGGAGAATCCGCAGAAACACGGGCTGAGCTACAACAAATGGCGCGGCGGTCACGACAAGCTCTCCAACCGCGATCTTCTGCGCATGGCGATAGACGCGGCGCTTGAAAAGCAGCCCGGGGACTTCGACGCGCTGCTGGCGCTTTTGAAGGATTCCGGCTATTCCGTCGCCCGAAAGAGCAGGCTGTCGCTGCGGCACGAAAACCAGAAACAGAGCATCCGCCTGGATTCCCTGGGCGAGGGATATTCCGAGCAGGAGCTGCGCGCGATTCTCGCCGGAAGCAGGGCGCACAAGCCCTTTGTCAGGAAAAAATATCCGAAGCGCAGGGAGCGCGCCACGCTGATTTCCGACATTGAGGCGAAGCTCAACGCAGGAAAAGGCTACCGCTACGATCAGGCGATGAAGGTGGTAAAGCTCAAGCAGATGGCAAAGACGCTGATATATCTGGAGGAAAAGGGCTTTGCCGATTTCGACGCACTTGTCAATGCCGCCGCCGATGCGGAGAAGCAGTTCTATGATTTGAAGGCGACCATAAAGACGGCGGAAGCGCGTATGAGCGAGATACAGACCCTGCGGACGCACATCATGAACTATTCCAGAACACGCAGCGTTTACACCGGCTACCGCAAGGCGGGGTACTCGAAAAAATACCTTGCGGAGCATGAGGGCGACATCCTCATCCACAAGGCGGCGAAAAAAGCCTTTGATGCGTTTGGCCTGAAAAAGCTGCCCACGGTCAGGAGCCTGAACGAAGAATTTGCAAGGCTCATGGCAGAGAAAAAGGCGGCCTACGCCGAGTACCACCGGGCGCAGGAGCAGATGCGGGAGCTGATGATCCACAAGGCGAACGCCGCCTATCTGCTGGGGCTGAACGAACAGAACCGGCAGACCACCGAGCGGCAGCGCGAGGAAAAATAGCGATGGCACATCGCGCAGCCACAGATGAAATCTGTGTTGCAGGGGGTATGGGGAACGCCCCATCAAGCAAAAGGCGGGGACTCGTCAGAGTCTCCGCCTGATGTCTTTTGGCTCCAAAAGACCTTGCTTGCCACGGTATCTCTTTCTCTACCACTACTACGGTAAAGACCCTCCATTTTTCCAAACGGAAAGAAAAAAGAAAAAAGTTTATTAAGTTGTAACCTGTTTCCCTGCGATAATCGTTTACTAAATAGAACAGTAGCTTGACCTGTTGCTGTCTTTAGGAAACAATCAACTGAAAGGAGAAAAGAACTATGTTCAAAAGAAGGAAAAGCATATTATGCCTACTGATCGCTGTCTTGATGATGGCATCGGCATCAACGGCGGCGATGGCTGCCTCACCGTATGAAACACGGTATAACAATACCGTAATGGCAAGCAGCGTTGCGTCCATTTCTGAAAGCGGACTGTTGACCGTGGATAATCAATTTCAAGGAATTAGAGGAAAAATGACTAAAGGCGAGATCACAACTTATGTTGAGAAGAAAACGCTGGGGCTGTTTTGGACGCGCGTTGATATTGGACAGCCCAATAATCAATGGGTCGATGTTGTATATGATTATTTATACGACGGAACCCATACATTCCAGTTAAGCAATCACGGGACATATCGCATCACGGTTGTTTATGTGATTTCTGGTTCGGGAGGCGCTGCTGATACCATCACGCAGACCATGACAAAGACATATTAAAGACATCACCAAACATCCGCGCAGGAAGGGGATGGTGCTTATTTGGATTCTTTAATTGAATAATGCAGACAAATGAGAATGCCTGCTTCACGACAGAAACTGTTTGCTATCTGAAAGGAGAAACATCATGAAAAAACTAATCTCAACAATACTAACACTGGCATTGATTTTTGCTGTAAACACAACGGCATTTGCCTCCGAAGCGAACAAGGCATTGCCTGCAGCCGAATCGGTAGAAACCACAGAAGTATTCTTTGGTAACACCGACGCTGTATGTATCGGTTCTTCCGAAGAAATGCGGTCAACATCCTTGCCGACAAGTTATTGGAGTCTGGCACGGAAAAGCTATACGGCAGATCTACAAGTCGTTGGAAAGCACTGGTTGTATACGAACTATTATTATCATCCCAATGGTGACGGCAAAATATACGTTGATTACAGTGTTAGAGCCGACACAAGCACTACAACATTTTACATTGGTTTATATGACTTGACCCAAGACAAATTGGTTGTAGAATTCACAGTTAATGACGTTAGAACAAGCGGAAAGACTGGGAGTATGAACTTTTACAACCTCGTTCAATCGCACAACTATGCTGTCTGTTTTCGCGCTCATCCATCTTCACTAAATGGAAGTGCTGTAATCAAACATTAACCGTAAAAAAGAAAGGAGATCACACCATGAAAAAACGTATACTTTCTTTACTCCTTGCGCTCGTTCTCGTTATGCAATTTGGTATTGTTGCGTTTGCCGAGGAAAGTAATCGCGAGACATCAGCTGATTATTATTCAGAGCAGGAAACCAAAGCTGGCAAGGAAGCACTTTCTGTAATTGACATTGAGAGAGTTGCAAAACACTATGCTGACGTTCAAGAAAAAAACGGATATGAAGTTGTATCCGCAACCAAGCAGACAGTATATGTTATCGACACTCTGAATGACAGAGGCGAAATCTATAATAGTAGGCTAATGATAGTAACCGAAGCTTTACAGTATAAATCTGATCTTAAACTGAAAGGAAACACATGGGTTGGTGAGGATGGAGAAACTCATCAGGGCGGAAAGCTGTCCATTTTCCTTGTAGTTTATAAAGATTCAAGTCGAAACTATTACGCCTATGGAACCGCAGATTGGGAAAACGGTGTATACTCTGGAGGCATAAACGGTCCTGCTGCTGGATATGATTTTCTTGCTATTACATGGGGCGGCGGTGGTGAACTCAAAAACACCGACAGAAGCATATCCGGAGCATATCAATATAATCAAGGGAATATCTCGTTTAGTAGGGCACAGTCGGATACTTATTGCGGATATTGTTGGCAATTCAACGAAACTAAAGGGGCATATTTTGCCGACTATATTGACTGTTATGCAAAGCTTCAAAAGACATACAGTACCTATAAGGGAAAAGAAACAAACATTCGATTGACTTATATCCACACTTATCAATCAACAGTAGGCAGTATTTCCTTCCAAGGTGGTTCCAGCGGTGTAGCTGCGGGAGTTAGTCTTTCAAGCTGTAACAAACAATGGCAAATTGAGATTGATGTACCAGGGATCTATTATTAACCACAAATGTTTGTGGGGCTATGGAATCAATTTCCATAGCTCCACAAGAAAGAAGCTTTACAGGTAAGTGAGAATATGAATAAGAAGAACCGGAGCATTATAAGAGCTATTATAATTACTCTATCAGTGTTTGCTGGGATAATAGTATCGTTGTCTTTTTGCTTGATGAAGCATCTTATGGGTGTTTCAAAAGAAAAGACCGAAGCAGAGGCGCGTGCGTTTCATAATATTGATGAAAGCTGGCAAAGCATTCAAGCCACGAATGATGATGTCTCGGCCATGCTGTTTTTTCCTGCCGACAGAAGCAGTCATTTCTATTCGATTTACTGCAAGCACAAAGGATTATCAAAAGGGTTTTTTTTCAGGATTGGCGGTACGATAAGCGAAATAAGCAGCGAATGTGTGCAATTCGTTTTTGAAGATAATAATAGCCAAATTTACGCCTCCATGAACAAACAGAAAATCTGCAAGGTAGAGATAGACGATGGCGATCATGTGAATACTATATCGCTGAATGAGGATGATCCGTTTATACTTGTCTTCCCATCAAACGCAGGAAATGTAACCTTATATAATACATACGGGGAAGTCGTTGCCCCCAGGAAAAGATATGTGCCATAATAAAAAGTATAAAAGCATTAACAGTGGTATAATCCTTCGGTTGCTATTTGGGGCATACTGTATAGCGTTATTTCTTGTACTCTTCGTGAGAAAAAGATTTAATATTGGTGATGAGCCATACTGGGAACAGGTGAAAATGAGCATAAATCTCGTTCCTTTCAGAACAATTTACGGCAGCGTCTATATAATTGTTCATAGAACAAATCCGTATCTGATACCTCATGAGATTATCAGTCTTTTGGGGAACTTCGCTTTATTCATGCCGTTTGGTTATTTCATTCCGAGACTGTTTGAGAAATACAGGGTGTTCATCAAGTTTATCTTGTTTACTTTTGTGGTTCTGCTATCCATTGAGACAATTCAAGTTCTAACAATAAGAGGCTGTTTTGACGTGGATGACATCATATTAAACCTCGCGGGAGCTGTCATCGGCTTTTTTATAGCAAGAATAGCGATGTCTTGGAAACGGAGTGATGCTGCAAGTTGACAACTTGCAGCATCACTCCGTTTATTATTACTCCTCGGTTTTACTGTCTTTTAACGGCACCAACCAGTTTCATTATAAAGTCCATGTCATAGTCCCCATAAACGGTAAGATGGAAAGCATATTCATCTTGCAGCCATATACCAACCGTACAATCATCAGATTTATAAACCGAAATATTCATGTCTGACAGAGTGATCTCGGAGAGTTCCCCATTTTCGTTATCAAGGAAAATGGAGTGATCCTCGGTTATGCTCTGCGTCAAAACAATCTGATCGCCTTTCTCATTTTGATAACACACTATACACCTTGCATCACTTTCTTTTCTGCCTATTTCAGCAAACCCATCGGGCAATTCGGTAATACCGTATTGATCCGAGATTTTATTGCTCCCAACGTCACCGGTAAAAAGCCGAACACAATTATCATAGGTTTCTTTGATGAATCCTACAACTGCCGCACGCACCGAAGGTATGCTGCAAGCTGTCAGAGTGATTATCAAAAGCGAAGCCATGATTACAGCGAATCTTTTCGGCACTGTGCTTGTCATTCTCCAAAATCTGCTTTTCTCAGCTTTTGTGAGCTTATCCATCTTGCGAAGGAAACCATCCGAAAATGTATGTGGAATCTTTGCCTCGTGCAAAATGGCATCAGAAAGCTCGCCTGAAACGGCTTCTCGTAGCGCCCTGTTAAAATTATTTTCTGCTTTCATTGCTTTCTTCCCCAAATAGCTGCACATAAAGCAGCTTCTTTCCTCTCACAAGTCTTTGCTTTACAGTAGAAACCTTGCAACCCAACATATTCGCCACCTCCGGTACGGATAAATCCATCACGAAATGATAATACATAGCTTCTTTGTAAATATCTTTCATAGATACGATTGCCGATAGGATCCGCTCATATTCAATGCTGTTGCAGATCTTTTCAACAAAGGCATCGTCCGACAAAACAACAGTGCCACGAATATTGGCTTCGATTTCAGCATCCATACTGATTAGCTCTCGTCGATGCTTGTGCAAATGATTCAAAGCCGAATATTTGGTTGCTGTCAGCAGATAGTTTCTTAAATCATTCTCGTTTTCAATCGAGCCGATCTTGGTCATGTGCTTCCTGGCAATTTTCATGAAAACATCATGAACAATATCTTCGGCGTATGAGTCGTTTCCAAGAACAGATCGTGCCATAAAAAACATCTGCTCACGATACTCTATGTATATTTTCTCAAATAGACGGCGATGTGATTCGTCATCTATGAAGCTCATATAAAGCGCGAGCATAGGCTCTCCTTTCGGCCCGCTATAAGCTTTCAACTTATAAACATTTGAAAACTCAAAACAGGTTACAAATTAGAGTTCAAGTATTTTGTTGGCAAATGATTCCCACTTATACCACCTTTCCTTTTGCTGCAACAGGTACTCTTTACCCATTGCAGTTGCCTTATAGAATTTGTGCTCTCTGCCGGATAGACAAGCGGTTCTCGACGACAAATACCCTCTATTTTCCATAGTCGCCAACAATGGGTATAGAGTGCCGGTTTTTAATTCAAATTCACCATCGGTACAGTTTTCGGCAAATTTCTTTATAATCTGAAAACCGTACATTTCTTCCTTGCTCAAAAGATGAAGAATCAGGAAATCAAATCGTCCTTTCATAGCAAGCTCCTTTGCTTTTACAGTAGATTGATGACAGTAGTAATTATACTATAAAACGCTTCAAATTTCAACCGTGATAATATATTTTGATTGAAGTTGTAACCTGTTTGCCTCACTTGTATGTTTATAAATATAGAAAGGGTTTAAAGTGCTTTGTCTAAACACAAAAACGCCTTAAGGAACTGGTGTAACCATCGGGCTACATCGTTTTATAAGTAAAAGGACTACGGTTTATAGGGAGGTGATGCCGCTATGATTGAGTGTCTCGAAAGCAGTGCGGTTACTCAGAACAAAAATAAATAGAAACGGATGCCGTTCAAATAGAACGATGGCTATGCAGGATTGGCAGCTATCCATGGCGTAACACCTTGCGCTGCAAGATGTTGTATCTAAATACAAGGATGTTTATATAGATACGCGAATTCTTGCTCCGCGTAAATATAACGAGAACTAAATCGTCAAAGCCGATGCGTTGGAGGCGTTGCATGAAAAAAACTATTATTACATTACTTGTTGTAGCCGCAGTTGTAATTACCGTAATCATAATAGCTCTTGCGGATAGTAGCCGCCGTATTCACCAAGGCAATGATAACGAATGGCTCAAGCTGAAGGAAATCGCGGCAATTACAGATTTCTTTGATGCGTCCATCAACAAGATGATACTGCGAGAAGGCGTTACGTCACCCGAATGGGTTGTATTTGACGATGTCGATCTTATCTCTGATTGGAACTTCTTTTTTGATAATGCCGAGGTCAAACAGGAAGGCAAGGCGATGGATAATAACTCGCATTCGATCAACGGGGACGGAACCACCGTGTTTGTAACGGCAATCAACGACGATGGCAAAAAGCTCTCATTCAGCGCGTATTATGATGATTCAAATGAGCGCAGGATGGTTATAGGCGGAGTAGTTTATACTGTAAAAGATTCACCCGGACTTCCGTTCAAGGGCACATATTGGCGGGCATTAGAACGGCACGGAGTGACCACACCATGGGATTGATTTAAAATGCTGCTTTATGCAGTTCTCTCATTCGGTGATACCTGAACACTTTGAGAGTTCATGTTCAGATATCGAAAGCGAGGCACCCTATCGCATCCTCCCGTACCTCGTTTGTGACCTCGGCTGCCTGTAAACCGGTAGCCGAGGCCGCAGGGGGGGAATCGGTTAGTAATGATACACGCCGATTTTTTCTGAGTCTGTAACCTGTTTGTCAACGATATGCGTTGTTAAAGTATAGAGAACTTTGGTGGTTCTTTTGCGGAATCATTCTGCGACCTACACCATGTGCAGGCTGCGTTTATAGGACTATGAACATTTGAAGGTGATGCCTATGATTTTATAGTGGTAATTGTTCTATCTTCTAAAAAACTCAAAATATAGAAATCTGAAAGGAGAGATTAAGAGTATGAGAAACAGACGATTGATCGCAGCGGGATTGGCTGTCCTGCTTGCGTTTCCGATTGGGCTTTCAAACATATCCGCAGAAGCCGCTGAGGTGATGAGCCAATCCGGTAACAACTCCGATTCGTACAAGAAAGTGACTGTCGATCCTGGTTCGGGTTATTCCATAGTCGAAACTGAAGACTATACCGCTGTTTTACCTAAAGGCGGACGAGTCGTTTCCTATGGCTCTAATGAGTGTTCTTCTGAAATGCTGGAAGAAACCACTTATTCCCGCGACGAATATATTGTAGAGTTCGACAGAGCAGGAACAGAGCAAGAGATGTATGAACATCTTGTGAGCGTCCATCCGGAATTGTCATCGGATGCAGCAAGAAGTATTGCCATACAGCTAACCGACAACATTGAAAAGGCGCAGGAAGCTATGTTGCTTGGAAATGAAAAGAGCGGTGTGCCAACGATAATCAATCTTGGCAAAATAGTTGATGGCAAACTGGTGATGGATGAACCTAAGACTCCGGTGCTTGATCAATACACATCGATCATCAGCGAAGGTTGGTATGTAACTCCCCATCTGGAAAAGCATCAGCTTTGGTGTGACTATATCCAAAGATGGGAAGGGCTTGATTTATATCAGTCAAGTGATAGTGGAACGTATTCTTTTACAGAAGAGGTTTCGGTTTCTGTAAATGTTGGATTCAATGCCTCTGGCGGCTTAAAAGCTTCGGAAGCGCTAAGCTTTGGTTTGGCCGTGAGTGCTGCTCAAACGGTAACAAGCAAGATCACAAGAGGGTACACGCTGAATGTTGGAGCTTGGAAAAAGCATGTGGTGAGACCGTATATTTACTCCTACGATGATTTATACAGCGGAGTTTATCGGTATTACTGCTACAATGCATACGATAACTCGTATTTTTATATACCGGAACAGCGTGAAGCGGTAAATAAGTATGAGGTCGAGCACTCGATCCGCTCATGGGTTAGAGAGAACACCGCTCATAACCCAAATGCATCATCTCCCATTCCCCCGTTGAAGTGGGAATGGTAGTGTTGACTCTGAAATAATGGCTCCATTTTAATCTGCAAAGCATTGATTGTTTCGTAAACTCATTTGCGGCAATAATGCTCTGATCAAATCCTATATTTTGACGGTAAATGGGAATCACCTACATCCTTTTTACCGTTTATCCTGCGAGATGGTTCTATACTTTTCTCGAACTCCTGTTGCCCCTTGCGGCGGGGATTGCTTAGGTTGAGGTGTTCTCTGCTGCAAGGGTGCGGTGCGGATTCCCAGCTTCTATCCTTAAATTATCCAATTAAATAACCGGAAAGAGATGTGCCAATATATGTTAAGTTGCGCATGGAGAGTCTTTAATGGATATGATTATATCGAAACTGTTTCAGAATTGGAACGGTTTATATATCTCTAAGAGAAGGCTACTGCAACTGCTTCCGGAACGTTAGTTGGAACAAGAACGGTAAATTTTACGAGTGCTGAGTACACTGAAAGACGCTCGTTTACTGGACTTGATTGTAACAAGTTTTACTACATACGCTTTTACAATAATTCCGCGACCAATCCCGCGAGCAGTATGGATATAAGCGGTACAATACTCGTTGACGATTCGTACCACTAATACCAAACAGCACTGGCGGCAGCATTCGTTGCCGCCAGTGGAATCTGACAGTTGGCTTATAGGAGTGTATATTATGATTGGTTGGTTAAGATTTCAAATGAACGATGCTTCCGTTTGGGCATACTTTTTGCAAACATTGCCAATTAGTTTGATTGCGGGAATCATTTATGCTGTAGTAAGATTCGTGAAAAGAAAACGCAAGGATTGTCCGATACGATTGTTGGACGAAACCATAAAGCTTCTTTTTGTCTGTTATTTAACGGGTTTGATAAGCCTTGTTGTACTGCCGGCAAACTTTTGGTTGCATATTTATGACGGTATTTTTCTCGGATGGTGGAATGAGATGCCGCCAATTTTCAGCTTTGGAGGTTTCAATTTAGTACCAACAATAATAAAAACCTTATCCGGCGAGATTGTTATCGGAAGCTGGATAAAAACAATGTTGATTGGCAACGTTGCCATGTTTTTACCATTGGGATTCTTTCTTCCCTTCGTTACGGGAAAGGTTAATAGAAAGAATATTTTTGCAGTGGCTGCTGTTGTTCCGTTTATAGCGGAACTCTTACAAATGATTTTCGGCAGAAGCCTTGATGTTGATGATTTGATCTGCAATTTCATCGGCATTGCAGCAGGTTTCTTCATCGGTCTTGCTATAAGGAACATCAAAGGGAAGAACAAAACGAACAATGAGATGCCGACAACGCCGACAACGAGGTCATTGCCTAAAACGGTGGAGAAACAGAAGGAGAAAAGCTCATGAAAAAGAAAAGAGTTAAAGTTTTGATAATTATACTGGCGGCTGTGTTTGTTTTTATATTTGTATTTTTATGGATACATGGATTTCAGATTACAAAGTTCATTCCAAGGCGCGGGTACGCATAATTACTGAGGGTCTTGATATAGCTATGTTACATTGGATGGCGACTTGATTGGATCAAGAACCTGTTTTGTACCCAGCAATTAACGGAGGCGTGATAATGAATGTGTTTTTTCCTGCTTGATAGGTGTATTCCTCCTTGCAGTGACTTCATCCATAGCGTCCTCCACCAAGCTACTTGCTCAAAGTATTCCCTGTTTCGTAAGCGATTGCCGTGGGCACGTTAGCACGCCCAAATCGCGCGGTTATAGAAAGTCAAATAGAGAGCTACCTTTTCCCGCATTTGGGGCATCTTTTCTACGCTTCTTCCGTTTGTTTCTTAATTTTATCCATTATACCACGAAATCTTTATTTTGGACGTTCCCTTATGAAAAAGTAGCTATCCCCAACTGGAATAGCTACTTTCAGTCAACGTATGGCAACTAAAAAGTGTGATGGAATCCGTTCTATCATCTTCAATTCTAACAAATCAATATGTTAGCTCAGTTCCATCTACTTTTCGGCATTTTTAGAAATTCGTTTCCGTATCTCATTTACAGCTTCTGAACGATTGTGAAGTGCCAGCACCTCATATGTTGCATAAACAGTGTAGATACAAATTGTCTTTCCAGTTTCAGTGACATTGTTGATTTCACTATAGTTGATAGCAAATTTTTGCATAGGCATATTGGGCTGATTCATGCTCAACGCTGTCATACCTACAACGGAATTTTCATAAACATCACAATATGAACGACTTCCTAAAAAAGTAGTAATCAAACAGAATAAAGCATATCCAATTAAAACCGATCCTATTAAAATAGCAATCAAACGATAATGCTGATTGCTTAGTTCATAAAAGGCTTCTGGAGTAGCCATAATAAAGATGCCCAAAAGAATCAACAAAGGACACAAAACACAAAGTAAAACTTTTCTACCTGCTGCTCCAGTTTTTGTCGATACTAACAGTTCACCCATATCGGAGCCTGTACTTATAGAAGATGTACTATTAAGCGGTGCCCCACACTCTTTGCAAAAGGTCGCATTTTCCAGATTTTGCGCTCCACATTTTCCACAGAACATATTTACTATCTCTCTTTTCTATATTATTCGTTATCGTTGTTCGATTTTCGTTCCGCAATGGTTGCAGAATGCGTTGCCAGCAGTGACGGGATTATGGCACTTCGGACACAAAGCTCCCGACTCGTTAGAGGATATATCCTCAACCTTTGCCGCAGGAGGAATTTTCGTGCCGCAGGCGTTACAGAACGCTGCGTCAAGAGAAACATCAGCACCGCAATTGGGGCATTTCGTCACCCCTTTTATCTGCTTGATGTTTTCTTTGCACTCCAATATTTCAGCGTTCAGCGAGCTTATTTTTTGTATGCGTTCAATTTCCTCGCCCTGCGGATCAATTTTATGATGCTCATAGTATGCTTGCCCGATCTCAATGTAAAGCTGGGCAATCTGCTTTTCCTTTTCGGAAATGATACTATTCAGCCGTGCAACATCAGCGAAATTTTTTACCTGCTGTGCAACACCTTGTCCGGCACCTGAAAGTTTCTCCCCAATTTTTTCAAAGATAGACATACTTTTTCCTCCGATTTTCAGTCTTTTTCAATAACCAGGAACGAAGAATCATTCTCACTGGTGGTGCAAATAGACTTAGAAAATTTCTTCATTATCTTTCACCTCATGAATTATTTAGCTATTTCCTTGTATAAGAACGTAGAGTTCTAAAATCAAGAATAATCAATTTATTGCCCGATAAGTAATACCCGCCGTTCTCTTCTACATCTTCCGCGCTGTCCTGTTTTCTAAAGCGTTTGGAATCAATATTTCCCTTTTTACAGTCTCGCCTTTTTTGCGTTGTTGTTTTGCAAGTAGAATGAAAAATGCTCCCATACTGATTGTAAATATCGGCCAAATTAGATTTTCGTACTTGCTTCCAAAGCGGTCAACCTCACCAGCAAAATTGTAGTGGACTGGTATGGTATCCGGCGTAAATATAAGGAGTATTGCCGTACCGACGATACACAACAAGATAACTCCATAACAGAGCGCATATAACTTCTTCATCATTCTCATCCTCTTAAATCTGTGAGCCATAGCAGAGCTTCATCAAGAACCGAGGCGTTAAGCTCATAGAAAATATACTTGCCTTCTCGTTGGTCACGAATAAGGTCAGCTTCTTTCAAAATAGATAAGTGTTTTGAAATTGCCGGTAAACTAATGCTAAAATGCTCTGCTATTTCTCCGGCTGATAGCCGCCTTTTCTTCAACAGGTTAAGAATTGTTCTCCGAGTAGGGTCAGCCAAAGCCCTCATTGTATTCTGAAGTCCCACCACATCACCGCCAATCATTTAACCTTTAGGTTAATTATACTCATAAAGCCGCTTCTTGTCAATAGGTTGTAGCAAGTACATGAAAAAGTTACAGCTTATTCACACTATTTTGCTTTGCCGCTTCGCTTGCGGCTTTCCGCCGTTCCTCGCTGTATGGGGCAGGCAGTGAAAAAGCGCAACCGATTTTCGCCGATTGCGCTTTGCTGGGTGGGAATTGTTCTATGAACTTTTTGCAAAATCACTCCTGCTGGAAATGCCGCAAGAAAACCTCATTCGCCGCTTGCAGGGATTTGTGATACTCGCGGTAAGCGGGGCTAAGCCTCTGCATTGCGGGAATGAATACATCGTTATAGCCGCTCTCACTTTGGAATTGCTTTAGATATTCTTGCAGTCGGTAGACGGGAGATGCCTTATATTCCTCCGATTCCGCAACTGCCCGATATTGTTCGAGCATTTCCTTGTTGTCGTGAATATACTTTTCCGGGTCTGTCATAGCTGCCGCAAGTGCGGCAGATGCGCTTTGCGTCACAGCAGCATCAGCATTTTCTCTAATCTCATCAAGATACTGCTGCACATCGCTGGGAACGGCTATTGAAATGCCGTCCAAGTATCGGATGATCGTTTCAAACGCTTCCCTCTGGTCATCCGTTGTGATTGCTTCGCTCAAAAACGGAGCGAAGTGCAAGCATACGAATTTTCCATAGAAGCCCGGAAACTTATCAAGGATACGGTTCAATATGGATTGCTTGTTTTGAAGCGCCTCCACTTGTCCTTCAATATGCTCCCAATCGCCGCTTTCCGCAAGTTGTTTTATCAATGCCTGCTTTGTTTGCAGCTCGACGATTTCAAACTCTTTCCTGTTTAGGACATCGTAAATTGCTGTACGGCTATCATTCTCAAGAATTGTGCGAATCTCTGGAACGGAAAAGCCCAGTCCACGCAAAACTGCAATCCGCTTGAGCTTCAAAGCATCTGTCTCGGAGAACTGCCGATACCCGTTTTCTGTTATCCTTGGCTGGATTAGTCCCTGTTCTGTGTAATACTCAACTGCTTTTTTGGTCAGGTTACATTCTTTGCATACTTCATTTATGAGCATTGTTCTCACCTCCACATATAGGATAAGCTATCCCCCAAGGTGCCAGTCAATAGGTTTTCAAAAAAATGAGTTAGAATATTCCCTTATTGTACTTGAACTGTGCATACAAGATAAAGCCCAAGCCGATGACGAGCGCTGGAATAACAATGAAAGACATTGCCTCTTCACTCCAGAAAGTTGTGACAAATGCCACTATCAAAGATGCACCGATGATAAGTGTACCTGTGCCGATGGCTCTCCCGTACTTCGGTACATCTTCTTCCTTGACCTTTCTTCGGTTGTAGGAATGTATTGTGCTGATATTTCCCATTATGTTCACGATCCCAAGTAGAGAGATGAACACACCTAAGATCAACAGGACGATATTATCCATTCTTTTCCTCCTTAAAAATAAAACAGTTCTTCAAATTTCTTGTCCAGAGCAATGCAGAGGATCAATGCCAGCTTTGCGGTCGGATTGAATTGCCCTGTTTCAATGGAACTGATTGTGTTTCTCGATACACCGATCATTTCCGCCAATTGTGTTTGGGATAGCTTTTTCTCTGCGCGTGCTTCCTTGAGGTTGTTTTTCAATTTCAGCTCGTCATTCATCCCTTGACCTCCACAATCCGCAGGACAAAAAAGGCAAGAAATGTGAGGCACATCGCTAAATAGAGAATGCCAAGGATCAAGTCGGTTTTTCTCTTTAGCCTTGCATACTTTACAAGAGTGTGGGTGGTAAGGATGCTGAAATAAACAACCCACGGACTCAGAAAGTATGTTTTTGTGAAGATACGAAAGATAAGCGTGAGAACAACGCAGACCGCAGCACCGACACGTCCGGCAATATTTCCTGCCTGCGCGGTTACTTCCATCTCCGCCAAATCCCTGTTTTTGTTCTCTCTGCGGCTGCTTTCCAAAATCTTCTCTTTATTCATTGAACAGAATCGCTCCTTTCCAAGTTTTCTTGTCATTATTATATCAATGCCAAGTAAACTTGTCAAGCACAATTATCTTACCGCCCTGTGTCTTTTCTATGAACGCCGCACTTTTTCGCCGCCACGCTTGCCGCCCTGCGGCGTTCTTCACTATACGGCGCGGTCAGCCGAAAGGAGAAACGCCCCTTGCGGATTTCAAATTCCATGCAGCCCGTGTCCTGGTCTGCGTCGGTCTGGCGGCACTCGCCGGGGTGCGCTGCGGCATAGGCGGTCAGCCTGTTCTTGAGGTCGGTGTTGTGTGTGCGGATATAGATCAGCGGTTCTTTCTCGTCAAACCATATATCGGTGGTTTTTTCCTGCTTGGTAAGCCCTGTTCTCATGCAAGCTCCTTTCTGCGCCTCTGTTACGCAATAGGGATGTTTTTCGGGTGTTTTCTCCGGCTCTTGACTTGGGGAAAACGGCGATTTTTCAATGAAAAACGCTCCGGCGATACATTCCTCGTCCGAAGCGTCCCCAGCGTCAAATATGCGATTTTTCCGGCTCTTGACCGTCAATCATAAATCAACTCACACTTGATGATTTCCTCGGCTCGGCTGCGGATGGAGTTCATGGACTGCACCCATAGCATCTGGTCGGACGCTTTCAGGGCTTCGTCCACGCCCTCGACTTCCGCCATCTGCTCAATGATAAGACTGCATCTTTCCGTTGCCTGCTCGTTCAGATCGGCAAGGTAGGTGTGCAGCTTGCAGGAGAGAACGAGTTCGCTGTATAAACCGGGACGGTACATCCGCAGGTAGGCTTGATGCAGCCTGCCCCAATGCCCGACAGGGCGTTTTTCCTCCGGCAGCTTCCAGTCCGGCACATAGTAATCGCCTATGAGAATGTAGTCGATGCCGTTTTCGTGGATTCTTGGCTTCAATTCTTTCATGCTGGTACTTCCTCCTGTCTTGCTTTCTTTTTGTGGTACTCGTCTCTGCGCTTGGCAAGGGTGGCTTCATATCGCCGGATGGCTTCGGGGTCTCCGGCTTCCGCATCGGCTTTCATTTTCCATAGCATCTGACATTGGACTTAGTGTTTTTTAGCACACTCATCCGCCCCAGTGCGGCCTTCTATGCGATTTCTGTTCGTTGCTTCGGGAGGTTGTCGGCATTAGCCTGCAACCTCCCTCGTTTCGTTTGTGCTGTTGTTTCACTGTCTTTGAACCGAGTCTATTAACTTAATCATCAGGTCAATCCCGCAGTCTCCATAAACCGTTAGACTGAAAGCGTATTGATCGTGAAGCCACACTGCAACCATAACGCCGGCAGATTCATAAATTGATACATCTGTGCCGGATAGGTCAATTTGGGAGTGTTTCCCATTCTCATTATCTACATCAATTGCAAAATCTTCTGTTACGCTTTGCGCAAAGATGATCCGATCTCCCGCCTCATTTTGATAGAAGGAAATACAACAGGAGTCATTTTTTACGACGATTTCTTCTGCATATCCATCCGGAAGTTCCGTGAGACGGTAATACTCTGTAATCTGCCTTCTTTCAGACTTTTCCGTAAAGAAGTGAACATAGGAGTCAAATGTCTCCCGGATGAATTTAGTTGCCGCAGCTCGTACCGAAGGAATGCTGCAAGCGGTCAGCGCAATCAGTAAAAATGCGGCTGCGACGGCTGCAACCCGCTTAGGCACAGTGTTCGTCATTCGCCAGAACCTGCTTTGCTGTGCATGTGTAAGCTTATCCATTCTGCGCAAAAAATCATCTGAGAATGAATGGTTTATCTCTCGTTCATTCCCTGGAATCTCGGCGAACTCGGCAGAAACAACTTCCCGAAGCGCCGTTTTAAGTTTGTTTTCAGCCATTATTGTTCTCCCCTTTCGAATAGCTGTACATGAAGAAACTTTTTCCCACGCACCAGCCTTTGCTTTACGGTTGACACCTTGCAGTTCAGCAACTTAGCCGTTTCAGGCACCGATAGCTCCAATACAAAGTGATAATACAGGGCATCTCTGTATATGTCGCCCATAGATGCTATTGCTGATACAATCTTTTTGTACTCAATGCGATTATGTATCTTTTCGACAAGAGCATCGTCCGGCATTTCTTCCGAATCAGGCACATCTGTTTCGTTTTCTTCCTTCGTCCGAACACGTTCATGACGATGCTTTCTTAGGTGATCTAAGGCAGCGTTTTTTGTCGCTTTTAACAAATAGTTTCTTAAATCAGTCTCGTTTTCGATGGTACTGATTTTTGCCATATACTTCTTTGCAATCCTCAGAAAGACGTCATGTACAATATCCTCGGCATCAGAATCGTTTTTAAGCACGGTGCGTGCAACGAGAAACATCTGTTTTCGATAACTGAGGTATATTTCCTCAAATAGTCGGCGATGAGATTCGTCGTCTATAAAGCTCATATAAATCAATAGCATTAGTTTTCCTTTCTATAGCCCATGAGCCTCCATTCATACAACGATTGTAACGGGAAACAGGTTACAATCAAAGCTCAAGAATGCTATTGGCAAATTCTTCCCATCGGTACCATTTTTCCTTCTTATGCGCAAGGTAATCAATACCGCTCTCGGTTGCCTTATACACCTTGCGTTCTCTGCCGGCTACCGGGACAAGCCGTGATGACAAATAGCCCTTAGCCTCCAAAGCGGACAGCAGAGGATACAGCATTCCCGTTTTCAGTTCAAACTCAGCATCTGTGCACCTATCGCTGACTTTCTTTATGACTTGGAACCCGTACATCTCCTCTCTGCTCAACAAATGCAGAATTAGGAAATCATAGCGACCATTCATGTTTTCACTCCTCACTGTCAGTACAAATTCTACTGTATGATTTCTACTGTATAAATTATACCATACCCTTGGCGTGCGTTCAAGGCAGGGTGGGAAAATTTCTTTCGGGAATCTGTAATCGATTCTTAGCCTCAAAACGTTGTATGTGTAAAGGCGGCAATAGAGCGGCTCAACAGATTGAGAGGAGGCGATGCTTTATGATTGAGGAATAGTAGGTCAACATTTCAACGCAAAAAATACGATTTACTAGGAGGTTTATTTATGAAAAGAATTCTTTCTGGCATTTTTGCCGCTTTGCTTATCCTCTGCGTTTTGCCGGTTGCGGCATTTGCATAGCAACAGCCTTCGGATATTGATCCGATTACTGTTCAACCAATAGGTGCTTCCGGTGGGGAGATCGTTCGACCCACTTGGCTTGCATATGGGCCAATCACCCAGTATCCCGCCGAGGGAGGAACATGGGAATACGGCTTTTGGGATGCAAAAGTTCGATCCTATTACACCGTGAATCGTTGCCATGGCAGTACCGTTGTATTGAATGGCAATACCGTTCGTTCGGTAGATACTGCCGCTGGGGAAACGTCAATCGCAGAAAAATGGGCACTTCAGTGGTCTTCGCACTATGACCGCTATTACTACCGTGTTTGTGACTAAGTATCCCTTTAGCAGTTCATTTTTCGAGCAGTTAGGCTGACAGTAGTTGTCATCGGAAGTGTTTCATTCACCTCCGAAGACCATCCTTGTGGAGATGAGCAAAACACCGGTTTGTTCACAAATGCACACAAAATATAGTGCGTTAGTATTGCAAGGCTCTTGTTTTACTCATCTCTGCTATCCTTGAAGCAAGGAGGTTTTTTTGTGATTAAACAGAGCATTAGACTGGTGGGGGGCATTATTGCATTGTTCGCCCTTATATTGGTTTTTAAGCATTCGCATTTGATGCAGGAAGAGAAACCTTTGAATACAACCGAAAGATTTAACATAGCTGTTTTATCAACAACTATATCGAAAGAACGACTTGTAAACGAGCTAAATGCTCTTGTCGATCAGTACGGCGCTGTCTTAGTGAAGGTTGTTCCAAACCAAGATAATTATGATAGTCAGAAAGATATCATATGGTTTGGTTCTCTCCAGCCTGACGGAACCAGTCCCAGAATCCGGGATAACCGCATTTCGTGGTTGGAGCCTTCTGTCGGCGGTGAACTGATCCATTCTTCCGATATGGGAGTAAGACCGCTGTACGGCAGCTACTCGATGCTTGGAAGTACAGAGTTCAAGGCTGCCTTGGCAAAATGGTGCAACAAAAATGAGATGAGCATAGACTTCTATAAACAGTACCCGCTTCCGGCAGTGTTCCTTGTATACTTTATCCAACATGGAATCGGAAACGCTGTGTTAATCTCATTCTTTTTGTTCCTGACGACAGTTATTGTCTGGTTTGTAACACACGCGAAGGCCAGGGCTTTGCGATTACTTGGCGGAGTCCCGTTGCAGCGTATTCATTTTGAGGATACGCTGACAATTATATCTTTGACATCTCAAGGCTTTTTTGTGGGGTGTGCAGCGTTTTTCATATATTTAGGCATTGCTTCCGGAATCGATCAGCTTTCCATTATGTTTCTGCCTTTTATTTATACTGCAATTACTTTCATCACAATATCGGCTGTTGTTGTGCTGCTGATATCTCTGTTTGTGCAGCCTAAAGCAAAGCATTTATCTTTTAGGAAGATACCCTTGAAACAGTTCAGGCTGCTTGGACAAGCTGCCCTGATATTCTCCATTGTTCTTGCCTTAATGGTTGTGCCTACTACCATTACGATGGCTTCGGCATACAGAGCACTCTCGAATGACTATGCTTCATGGGAAAGCCTTAAGGACGCCGTAGGAATTTCATATAACGATGTTAACGGACTGTACAACGATTATTGGATGCCTATGGTCGAGAACTTTTTCGCGGAGATGGCGGACAGAGACAATCTTTGTCTGTCAATGGCTATTGACAGAGCCATTGTGCTTGATAATGCTGAAATGGGAAAATACGATCATATCGTTGTCACAGACCGCGCATGGGTGGAAACCACCGTATTCGGGGACAATTCCGATAAAGCTGATAGTCTGATTCCGATAGGCTTTGATGATATTCACGCCGAATTGAAAGACTTTTTGTCTAAGCAGCTCCCTATTTGGACGAATACAGGAGAAATACAGCCGGAAGGCATGGGTATATGCGAATTTAACGGCGACAGCTTTTTGGTTTTGCCTCCAAACGCATCGTATGGCAACAGCACCATACAAGCGAAAAATCCATTGATTATTCTGGTGGAGGAGCCCGTGAAAACGTTGAAAGTAAGCAGCTTTCTTCTCCCTATGTCTTCGAGTGGAAACATTGTTTTCAAAAATGAAGCTGTCTTGCGGTCTGTTCTCAACGAATCACCTCTTATGGAAAAAATATCCTCCATAGATTCGTTCACAGAGGGCGCACTGAAATATGCGCAGCTTTTTAAGCAGGAGTCTTTCTATTACTTTGCGGCGTGTGCGCTTTGCCTTGTTTCAATGGGCGCTGCGGGGATCATGAGTGCGCAGCTCTGGATCGGAGAGAACAGGAAGCGTATCTTCACACTGCATACGGCAGGGATCAAATACAGCGCAATCATCCTGCCTGTACTGCGAAAGGAAGTCATAGTGGCGGTCTGTACAGTTCTTGTCGGAGGGATTGTTGTTTATTCCATTCGTCACCCGGAACCGCTGTTGTTGCTGTTATCATCGGCTGTACTGTTTTTGATGTATGTACTGTTGAATTTTGTTGGGTATATTTTCTTTTCGAAGCGAGAGTTTTTGCAAATGTCATTTAGGCGGGAATGACCGTCCTTAGATAAAATGCGAACAAATACAGAGTGGAGGTTGAGCAAATGAATATCAGAGCCAATAATGTATCCTTGTCGATAAATGGTCGGAGAATCCTGTCCAATGTGACATTGCTTGCGGAAGGCGGAAAAATGACTGCGCTTACCGGGAAATCCGGAAGCGGCAAGACAACTCTCTTGAATTGCTTGGGATTGATACATCCTATCGACAGCGGAAAAATATTTGTGGATAATAACGATGTAACGGGGTGGCGCGAGTCACAACGAACGCTGTTTTGGAAGGATCATGCATCTTTCATTTATCAAGATTACGGGATTATTGATGATGAAACAGTTTCATTCAATGTTTCTTTGAAAAAGTTTGGAAATAACCAGGGACAGATAAAAGAAGCTTTGGAAATTGTCGGGTTGCAGGGCAGGGAGAAAGATAAAGCTCTCGTCCTTTCGGGTGGGGAAAAGCAGCGATTGGGAATTGCAAGAGCAATTCTGAAAAACGCTTCCGTTATCTTTGCGGATGAGCCAACCGCTTCACTTGACAATTCCAACAGGCAGCTTGTAGTCTCGTTGCTGAAAGACTGTGCAAATAGGGGCGCTGCCATAATTCTTGCAACGCATGACGAACGATTGGTTGCCGAATGTGACACAGTGGTTAGACTCGGAACGTAATAGATTGTCAAACCGAACAGATGAAGGATACATGCAGCGAATATCTGATTGCACACCTTCTTTTTTTCTCTTGACTTTCTCCGAGTTATGTGTATAATGGAGCTATCAGGAACTTATGTTCCAGATAGGAGATAAGTACAATATGAGAAGCAAGAGCGAGGAGCTTATGCTCCGCATCCGGGAGTACATCGAAAGCTACTTCGAGCGGTATTCTTCTACCCCCACCGTCCGGGAGATTGCCGGAGCCATGAGGATCGCGGTTTCCTCCGCACACAGATACCTTGTGGCAATGGCGGAGAAGGATATGGTTTTCTACGAAAACGGTACGCTCTCCACGCCGAAGATCCGGCGGATGAATCCGGCGGTGAGCCCCGCCGCCATTGTCGGCTCCATCCCCTGCGGCTCACCTGAGGAAAAGGAAGCCCAGGTGGAGGAATACCTGCCCCTGTCCGTGTCCTTCTTCGGCAAGGGGGACTTCTACGCCCTCCGGGCCTCCGGCAGCTCCATGGTAGATGCGCAGATCGACGACGGCGACCTTGTTATCATCCGGCAACAGCACACCGCCCAGGTCGGAGAGATCGTCGTTGCCCTCACCGACGAGGACAAGAACACGCTGAAGCGGCTCTTATATGACGATGACCGGCAGAGCTATTACCTCCACCCGGAGAACAAAGACATGGAGGATATCTATGTGTCCGGGCTTCGGGTACAGGGCGTAGCCACCCATGTGATCAAAGCCCTTTGACGGAGGTATT
>OHJO01000188.1_pt1 | contig 40871 bp, 46 predicted proteins | sample 1568561 | NCBI WGS metagenome assembly OHJO01 (sample SAMEA3879556, study PRJEB24766) | human gut metagenome | biome: human-associated habitat; feature: feces | place: USA | collected 1985/1987
ATGAATATCAGGTGATGCCTATCCGTTTTGAAGGTATAGCATTGGTTGAGCGATAGATCCCGCCCCTTGCAGTATTCCAGCAGTTTTTTCTCCAGACGATATGCGTCCCTGTTCCAACCGCTTGATTGATTGGCATTATCCAGCTTTAAAAATACGATGCTTGGCGTAAGGAAGTGTTCCTCCGTGTCATTCCATTCATCGTCAAAAAAGGATTCGTCGTCGGTATAGGGGATGGTGCGGCTCTGGTACTGTGCCTCGCTGATGAGCGCCTTTTTTGCCTCACTCACAAAGTGGGCAGGTATGATGAGGTTCACCGCCAGCATGAACAGGGCAAAGAGCAGCAGCGCCGAGCAAAGAATCAGATACACGATCCGCAGCTTGATGTTTTTCATACGCTTCCCGCTCCCTTCAGCTTATAGCCAAAGCCCCAGATGGTGCTTACGCTGACGGTGCTGCCCGCTTGCAGCAGCTTTTTTCGGATACGGCGCAGCGTTTCATCGGTCACACGGGTCTCCACCTCCGAATCAAAGCCCCACACCGCGCTGAGCAGCTCCTCTCGGGAATAGGCCTTTTCCGGCTGCTTCATCATATAGTTGAGCAGCCGCAGCTCGGTCTGGGTCAGCGCCACCGGCACAGTTCCGCAAAAGATAGCGTTTTCCGTGGCGGAATAGCGCAGATCCCCGTAATGCAGCTCGTCCTCTGCCGCCGCCGTTTTTCCTCGATCCATCTCCACACGGCGCAGCAGCGCCTTCACCTTCATCAGAAGAATGGTCGGACGGAAGGGCTTGGTGAGATAATCGTCGCTGCCCTGACTGATGCCCATGACGTAGTCCAGCTCGCTGTCCTTGGCTGTAAGCAGGATGATGGGAATATCGGAAACAGAGCGAAGCTCCCGGCACGCGGTAAGTCCGTCCGTGCCGGGCATCATAATGTCCAGGATCACAAGCTCCGCAGGCTCCTGACGGAATGCTTCCAGCAGCGCGTCGCCGCTTTCAAAGGAGCGCACAGTATATCCGTCGCTTGCGAGGAAGCTATGGAGCAGCTCCCGGATGCTCTTTTCATCGTCCGCCAAATAGATGGAATGTCCCATGCGTCCTCCTTGAAAGCAGCGCCAAATGCTGCGCGTGAGCGCAGCATCGGCATGATGTTGATTTTATACTATCAGAATATCGCCTTCCCGTCAAAGGGGGCAGATGCCGCTTTCGCAGCCGGTGTTGCCCCAGATGGTATCGTACAGCTTGCACAGTTGGTTATCAAGCTCTACCAGACGGTTGTAGTCGGCGATCAGCGCGTCCTTTTCCGCGTCGGACAGGAAGCTCAGGCTGCGGATGAAGGCGGCCTCATCGTAGTTGTCGAAGTCGTAGTCGTCCGGCAGATTGAAGTACGCTTCATCTACCTTGTCCCACAGATCGGCGTTCTTCTCGCAGAGGCGGTCATACTCCTGCTCCAGGGTGTCGATCTCATCCAGTACCTTGGGGTCGGCCTTTTCCAGCGCCTTCTCGTAAAGCGGCATATTGTCGCAGTCGGGCAGCTGAGCGTACAGTGCCTCCATCTCAGCGTCGAGGCCGTTCAGTTCCTTGATGTCTGCCAGAAGGGCTTCCTTCTCCGCTTCGGTCAGGGCATTGGTGCTGCGGATAAACGCCGCCTCGTCAAAGTTTGTGAAGTCGTAGTCGTCGGGCAGGGCGTTGCAGATTTCGTCCAGTTTTTCCCACAGCGCCGCGTTTCTCTGGAAGATGGCGTCGCTCTTCTCTTCCACCGCCTCGATCTGCTCCCAGAGGGCGTCCTCATTCTCGGTGGCAATTTTAGTAACAGGCTCCATTGGTGCGGAAGTGGCGGCAAAGGCGGAGGTTGCCGTGCCGATGGCCGATACCGTCAATGCCAGTGCCAGTGCAAAGCTCAAAATCGTTTTCTTTTTCATGGTATGTTACGCTCCTTTTTGAAGTATTTTTGGTTGGGTTTCAACCTTGTCTGTAGCATAGCAGTAGCTGCATTGAAATTCCCCCGCGAAAGTGCGGGGAAAGTGTCACAAATTCGTCACAGCGCCTGTGTTATACAATGAACACCCACCCGGCAGCCGACCGATGGGTGTTCGTTTTGATCAATTGTGGCGCTGAATTTGCCCGCCCCCGCAAGCACAAAAACATGAGTTTCTGCTCCTATCCTTGTTCTTTCTCTGTCTTAATCCTCCGATAGAGTGGGAGGTTCTGGTGGGGTCATATTGAACCCCTCCTCGATCCAGCAAATGGACATTATCCTCCCTTGGCGGAGCGATACAGCATTTCTCTTTATTCAGGTAAAGTGGTTGGTATCATATTATGACGATGAGGTCAAAAGGCCCTTTTCATCGGCATAATCATCAATTCCCGTCTGCTTGTGTGATATTGCATATAAATTTGCGGGAGAAACTTGGAAACATCTTTCGTAGTAAACGGTACACCCAATAACCGCATATTGCCCCAAGTGTGTTCAAAATAATATCGTCAACAGCGGTGTTGCGCATAATGAAATACTGTGCAAACTCTATAAAAGTTGACATTCCAAAACCGATGATTGCAGATCGTTTCAATGTGGCATTTCGGAATAAAAGGGCGGAAAAAAATCCAATTGGGATAAACATAGCCAAATTGCCAAAGAAGTTAATGAGCGTCACAAAAAAGTACACTGGACTTTTCAATAAATCCTCATAATAATCTTTGAATACAGAGAATGGAACTACGCTTAAACTGGATTTCCAAGCAGGGCGTTCAATTAGAATGCGGATATTTCCCCAAATACCAGGAGAATCTTCCCAAATATATGTAGGCCACAATGTCAGAGCCAAGATACCGAAAATAGATACAACAAATAGAATTAAGCCAATCTCGCGTTGCCATCCAGAGTGCAGATTCATGGCCTTCAGTGCCCTCATGCGGTATGGCATAAAGCACAGAAAGACAACTACTGCCGGAAGTGAAATAATTAATATTCTGCTCACATATTGTATCAAACTTGTCATGTCCCATCCCCCATAATTCCCCGGTAGGGGATGCCCTGTTTAGGACACCCCCTACCGCTTTTATACGTATTTGCCGATATTGACCGTTCCATCTTATACGCTGTTTCCAATTTACCGGCTCACATTCAGATCATTGCCGCTCTGCCTGTTGGATGATCTCACCGCTCGAATCATACTGAACAACATCCAAACAAGTAACACTTATTCCGTCCGAAGTATCGTCGATTTTGGGGAAGTATATCCGAAAGTTGTTGTGTTCTTGATAGGTTTCCAAAATGTCTGAGACTTCGGTAGAATCCGCAGCAACAGAGATGGTGTCACCTTGGTTGATTTCGTCCTTGTAGCTTTCAAGGGCTTCAACTAAGAAAAGGTTATCTTCATTCTCCACCATTGCAATTACTTTGACTTTGAGGGAAAGCAAGTGCAAACCTTGCTCCTGTTTGCCGGCTTGGTCATTAGAATTACCTGAGCATCCAACGGTTACTAAGAACAGTGCTGATAACACTAAGCACAAGAATCCTTTCATACTTTTCCCTCCTCCATAGGTCAGCCGATAGAAATCGTAGCACCAGCTTTATCTGTAAAGTCAATTGCGGACAGTTCCATATATCTGAAGGAACCCCAGCCATCTGCAACAATTATATACTGATGAACACTGGAACTGGAATCCTTATCCGAACGGAACCCAACAACAGAAACAGAATGCCCCTGACGTTCGGTTCCATTACTGGCTGTTACCGTAACTCCAAACTCCAAAACACCGCTCTTGCCTGCTTGAACAGCACTTTTATAGGTTTGGTATGTGGGGCTGGAAACAGATGTATAAGAGCTGTTCGACTTTCCTAACTGCTTTGCAAGTTTTACAATCGCTGGTGCGATTTTTCCAATCGTTGTTGAGCCATATACGATGTCACTGCTTGTGTCATTTTTACTGGAAGTAGTTTCTTTTGTTCCTGTTTCATTCCACAACCAGTCATACGTTTTCACCGAATCATTGTTGAGCAGGCAGTCATTTTGATACATGATGTTTAAGGCTGCCACGATTGCACAGGCATAGGAGCCAGTGTTATTCTCTGCCCAAGATTGAGAAATAGCCGACAACTTGTGCAGTAAAAAGCTGTCAAGCGCTGAATACAATACAGGGGGCAGGAGATCCTAATTTCCTGCCCCCTGGTCATCATTTGATTTCAAAAGATGCAAATACTGAGTGATTTGTTTGTCCAGCAGAAACAACTTTTACTATCTGATATGTTTTATTACTTTCCAAAACAACAGCACTTCCAATATCATAGTGGAAAGTATGACTTTCGTTTGGAGAAATAACAATTAAATTATCAGCATAGCTTAATGACAATGGTATATCTTTCCATGTTTCACTGTCCATTTTTTGCAAAGAGAAATCTTCTCCCATATCGATATCGACATCAGAATTATTGGTTATAGTTATGTCAAGACTACCTGCTGCATCAGCCGAAACTGTCATACTAACTTTTCCATCTAATTCTGAAGGACTGACAGTTAAACCATCATCCGTCGGTTTATTGTTTTCAATCTGTTGTGCAGAATCTCTATCAACAGAAGGTACATCACTGTTCATAGGCAAATCTCCTTGAGGTGAAACAGTGCAACCTGACAAAAGACACAAGCTCAGAAATAATACCAAAATAAACGAATAATTTTTCTTCATTTTAGCTTTCCCTGCTTGGAAATCAATATCTGCTGGTGCCTAATGCAGCATTGACTTCATTTGCCTTTGTATAGTATCTCGTGCCACTGCCGGAAGCTCCAGTATGAATACCCAATGTAAGGCGGGCACCAGTAGAACCGATATAAGAATAGACAACACAGCCGCTATCGCCAGGACCACTTTCATAATCAGCAGAAGTCAAATTGGAAATAGTAGCTCCACTGGAAAAAGTTATAGTTACATTCGTAGACAAAACTTTGCCAGAAGTATGTCCGGTTTTCATACCAATCTTATTGATGACCGTTCCAACACCAGGTTCACTGATTGTGGTAGATAAGGTATTACTTGTACCAGACAGTGTGTTGGTCGGCGAATAGTCGGAATTAGTAATCGCACAGAAAGCTGCATCAGCATTTCCGCTTTGTTGCGTTGCCTCGCAAGAAGCAATGGTAGTTCCATTGTACATAATAGATTTACCCACGCTGTTGGCCGCATGACCTGCTGTTACAAATCCAACGACACCATCTCTTTTAACACGATATCCGACGGATGCACTTCCACCAGAGAAAGAAATCTTATCACCTGCATTGACATTTACTTCTGTCTCGATAGGACCACAACCCTGTTCAAACTTAATTACAGCAGAGTCACAAACATTTTCCTTGAATTCCTTTATGCTTTCATCAGACAGATCATCCAATTTAACAATAATTCTGTTTTCTGAATCATAAAGGCCAAACTCATTGAAATTGCTTGCAATAGCATCATTGGAACGACTGAATTTGTAATTATTCAATGTGTCCATAACAGAAAGCAATTCGTTGTAAGAGTAGGTGCAGGGCTCATAGACTACATTGGCATTATCACTCAATACTGCCGGTCTCTGCACATTATCAGTAACATAGACAATCAACTGTCCAGCATCATTGATGTAAGATCCGCCATAGTAATCGGGATAGATCTTCTCACCAGAATTAGAATACGTGGTAGCAAAAGAGGCCATCAATTCGTCATAAGCCGCTACCGCACTTTCCTGTACGCCATCATCAACCACATTTTCAGCCGCACTGGCTGAAACCACAAAAGATACTGCCAACAATGCCGATAAGAGTAGACTTAAAAACTTTTTCATGATTTACTCCTTTCTCCGAAAATAATTCGGTCTAAATATGGTAACTACACTTACAAGGGATTGAATAATGCTTGCATCGGTAATCGTACCAGTGATTACTGTCCTGTCAGGAACTGCGGAAGACGCGTCGTTTTGCGGCACTTCCGCGATATTCTCGATAAGTTCAAAAATGGGGTCAAACTGAGGCGCATTGTCGGAACCTTCTCCGCCTGCGGCGAATGCTATTGATGTAATAGAGAGCATCAGCAAGAGTGCGAGTGCGAAACTAAGCATTTTTTCATTGTAATACTCCTTTCTTTACGACATATTTGGCAAGTAGGGCTAATAATGATCACTTAACCACTTAAATAGCCTGCTTTCATACGTAAATTATCTCTTATTTTTAAATGGGTGAGAAAACGATTACTCAATTTCCTATCCCATTGGAAACACCTCTTTCTTAAAAATATAGTTTGGATTCATTCAAACACATTGTCATGTCGAAATTATTTGCAAGTTCCCTCAACAGAAAATCTTGGCTGCACCTTGCCTTCAAGAGTAACATCGACTGTTAATTGATAGGTTTTTCCTTTTGACACCGTTACTTTGCCACTGAAGGCAAGATCTCCAATAGAAGACTCTTCCCAAGTTTCGATACACCGGCTTCCTTGCCATAGTTTTATGACTGCATCAATGTTGTCAGTCGGCCGATCCGCAGCAATGAATACCGAACAGGAGGCAGTGGTTCCATCAAAAGAGATACGGGGAACAACCGCTGCTGCTCTCGTTGCTGCATGGGCAGTAGATGAGAGTAGCACGAGGAATGCACACATGATGGGGAAGAAATGTTTTTTCAAAGGGATGACCTCCTTTATTCGCTTATACCCTGTAAACGAATAAAGGAGGTCATTTTGGACAGTTGGATTCGGTTTTTTTAGAATTATTTTTTTTGGACACCTTCTGCCATTTTTATCATAGTAGACTCGGGAATGTCTGCCATGAGATAAAAAACGAGATCATTTTCTGCTGATGACCAGACCAGCATATTGGAGGATGCTTCTCCGTCGGCTTGATAGAAATCTGCACAGATATCTCCAACTTGAGTCGACTGAGCCTCTGTATAGTCGGATGTAACAAACAGGCTTGCTGCATCATCACCCTTCAAATAGGAAAATATAATGCGCTGTCCTGAATCATCGGTATAGGTTAGATATGTGCCGCCATCAAGGTTCTGCTCTTTTTGTAGAGAGAACCCTTCAGGCAACCATGTCAATTCATAATCTACAGCTTCATTTTCTTGAGATGCCTCACCAGCAAATCTGTACTCAACAAAAGCCTCGTACTGCTCTCGCATCCATGCAAAAAAAGCAGTTCTTGCTTCAGCATTCGCAGTCAGCCATGTACCGCTGGCAAGAGTTGCCGCAAGAACGAAACAGGCTGCATATCGGGGCAGTTTATAAATCACAGGATGTTTTACCATACGGAAGGCTTGGCACATTTTTCTTTGAAACAATGGAGAAAACTCATGCTCACATTCTGCTGGAGCAGGAAGAGAATCCCTGATTGCCTGATCTGCTTCAGCTGCTGCATTTTTTATCATTTCCTCGCTTATCACAGGATTCCCTCCTCTTCACACATTTTTTTCAATCTGCTTTTGGCCCGTTGATCCAATTTAATTGCGGTCGGCAACGACAGCCCCAGCACCTTTGCGATTTCTCTAACAGTGTACCCATGATGATAACGCAACAAAATCATTTCTCGATACCTTGCAGGCAATTTCAAAATACATTTTGTCAAATCGTTATCCCCTTCATAATGAGCATTTGTGCCTTGAATTTCCTCGATCAGTTCGACAGAAGGGTGTTTTTGTAACCGCCTATACTGATCTATTGCTTGGTGTTCAACTATTGTAACGACATAGCTATGCGTTTTTGGACACACCGGATCAGTAATTTTTTTAATATTCTCTGCTATCTTTACAAAAGCGTGATGGACAGCGTCCTCGGCATCTTGCTCGTTATGTAAAATTTCGTAGGCCACATGATACATGAGACCACGGTACTCCAGATATATCTGCTCCAATATTGACTTCTCCTCTGGAGATTCCAACATCTGTAAATAAATCAACATAGTTTGAACTCCCAGTTATAGCTGTTTTTATTATACCATGTGGTACTCTCTTGCAACAAGTAGAAAGATTTGAAATATACACCGCTTTCTGTGGCGATAAGACCTCGCGCTATTGCTGGGGGGCTATGTGCCATTTCATTGGTGCTTTCTCGCCCTTTGTGTGAAACGCTCTTTTCTCCATCCGATCACAGTATCTACATCTTCGTAAAGGAGGATTACGACTGAAATTAAGCCGACTTGCAGGATGAGAACTTTCCGTGTTCTTTCTCTGTCCTAATTCTCCGATAGAGTGGGTGGTTCTGGTGGGTCCATATTGAACCCCTCCTCGGTTCAGCAAACAGGTATAGTTGTCCCTTGGCGTGGAGATTTTTGTTTTTTGGCTTAATGAAGTGGATCGTACCAGGGCGCTGTACGATCCACTTTTCATTTATTTCAGCGTATAGAGGTTGGATGTGTTACTCCCGTTGGGGCGGTATCGGGGCAGCTTGGCAAGATAGCCGTGCTGCTCCAAATCCGCCAATGCCCGCTTGACGGTACTGCGGGAGAGATTCATATCTCTCGCAATCGTCTTGATCCCCGGCCAGCAGCTTCCCGCGCTATTGGACCGATCTTTGAGGTACATATAAACGGATACAGCCCTGGGCGGCAGGAGTGTGTCGGCGTAAATGCTGTCAAAGTAGCTCACCGGTCCACCTCCTGTCGGGGAAGATTATACGGGGTGCGCTTGTGCGGCATACGGTCATAGTCGATGTCCTCCACTACCACCATCTCCTGCACGGGCGTGTCGTGGAGCTGTCCCTCGCCCTTAACGGAGCGAGTAGTCTTCTGCTCCAGCAGCTTGGGCGGATACTTCCGCACGATGGCGCGGGTCAGCGCATTCTGGTCGGCATAATATACTTTTCGGGCCGCCTGTTCCTCCACGCGGTATTCCTCCTCGAAGGTGATTCCCCATTCGAGGAACAGGCGCAAGTGGGTACGCATGGGGTGGCATCCGGTCTTCTGCACGATGAAGCTGCCCTTGGGGATGGACTTGAGCTCATCTGCCGTTAGCAGGGGGCGTTCCATCATCTGCAGGCTCTGGCTGGGATCGTTTTTGCCGCGGCTCACGGAGCCGGAGAGCACCGTGCGGCTGCCGAGGGCTTTGGAGAAGGCATCCGCCGCCTCACTGTTAGGCGCAAAGCCGCCGCAGATCACATCCTGGCAGTTATCCATCAGGATGGATGCACCGTCTTTTCCATAGTTTTTTACAAGCTGATCCACTGACTGGATGATCGGTACCATCGTCAGGCGGCGAGAGCGCCCAGCACTGAAAAGCGGCAAAATATCAAAGGGCGGCATGGTACCCAGCTCATCACAAAAGAGGATAACACGGTTTTTCAGTTTGCCGCCGTTCTCATCCGCTACTGCGAACAGCTCGCGGGAGAGGTTCTGGATCATCAAGCCCGCCATAAAGTTCTTCGTCTGATCCTCCTCCGGCAGGATGAGGAAGATGGCGGATTTCTCCGCCGCGAACATTTCAGCGTCAATGGCACTGTCGAAGCACAGGATCTGCTCCATCTCACTATCGAGGAACGAGTTGAGCCGGGACAGCACTGTGGACATGACTGATGCCATCGCCTGCTCGGAGCTGTTGGGTGCGGCGCCTGCCAGCCAGCGCGCTTTGTGCTCGGACGGCAGCTTATCCATGAGCAGTTGGAAACGGGAGCGTCCCCGCGCACCACGCGCCGGCTCCAGCAGATCCTGCACCAGCTTGAATACCGACACGATGTGCCGCCGCTCCTCCGGGTGTTCCTCATCCGGCGGCAGAAACTCCGCAAGCAGCAAGATCGTGGAAGACAGCAAGCCCTCCGCCGCATCGTAGAAGAAGGCGTTCTGCCCGTGGTCAGAGTTTCCCTCTGGGCTGACGATGGACTTGGCGAGGATCTTGGCGTACTTTTCGGCTTTGGCGCGGGCAGCGAGGTTGTCCGGTTGTTTTCTGGCAATGTCCATATAGCGGTTGATGAGCGTCAGCAGATTGTTGCCGTCCGAGCGGGTGGGGTTACGCAGATCAATGACGGAGATATGCTTGTAGCCATAATACTTTTTGGCAATAGAGCCGTAGTTGCGGGCGAGGTCACCCTTGGTATCCAGCGCCAGAAAGCTCATGCCGGACGCGCAGGCATATTCAAGGTTGGGATAGAGGAAGAAAGCCGTCTTGCCCGCGCCGGAGGCGGCGATCATCAGGCAATGGATGTCATCGCTATCCACCAGCGCAGTCAGTTCACCCTTCTTGCCCTTGCAGCCCAGCACCAGCCCCTGTTCTGTGGGAAGACTTACTCCCTTGCGCCAGTCTCTGACCTTGAACGGCACGTGGGCATAGGTCTTGCGGATCTCCTTGTCGGTCGCCCAACGCGCCGTGCCGTGCTGTCCGTCACCCACGGTGCGGGACTTGATACTGCCGAGAGTGTAGTGATAGGACAACATGGCGAGGCCGCCGATGACGGCGAACATCCCAAGTCCCGCCGCAACTAATATTCCTATATTGGAGCTATTCAGGGTATCCCACATTGTCAGCAGAAGGTTTGGCATAGCTCGCTCCTTTCCATTTTGTTTTCCTGTTCTGCCTTGAGATCATCGTTCCAGTCCTTTTGCTGCGGTACGAGCCGCTCTGCGGAGATACCGCGCTCCTCCAGCAGCTTCGTCATGCGCTCACTGGCGGCATGACCGGCAGCGTCATTGTCCAGACAGAGGTACACTTGCCAGAGCTGCGGGAGCTGCCGCAGCATCTCCAGCACGGGGATGGAGGATGTCCCGCAGCAGGCCACATAGTTATGCTCCTGCCACCCCTCCAGGAAAAGGGAGATGTAGGAGAGTAGGTCGATAGGGGCCTCGAAGACATAGAGCGTGTCATCACCGCCAAGATAGTGAAAGCTGTGCCGCGGGTCGCTGCCCTCAATGTTGCCGCGATAGCTTTTCCCTATGGTGTACAGCCCGCGCTTATGCCCATGACGGGGAACGCCGTGTTCATCGAATCCGACGAACACGGCGTTGTGGTATTCCTTTGTCCCGTCTCTGGATCTTTCACAGCTTTCGTAGATGAGCTTCTTGCGCACGAAAGCATTGAGTATCTCGCGGTCGATGCAACGCTTTTGCAGCAGGTAGGCATACACACGGCGCATAGACTCGCTCTGCGGCGGCAGCACGAAGGGCTTTGCAGGCTCCGGCTCCTTCTCCCTTGCCGCAGGGTAACTTCCGCCGAGATCATCGCCGAGGAGCAGAGACATGGCGTCCGGGTAGCTGAGTCCATAGAACTGCTTGACGAAGCTGATGGCTCTGCCGCCCTGCTCGGTGGCGTGATCGAACCACTCGCAGCCACGGATGGTGATGCTGTGGTCGCTGGCAAGGCGTTTGTCCCTGCCGGAGGTGATGAGCTTTTCCCCACGGCGGCGGAGGAACTCCTCCAAGTCCACCGACGCGGCTCGTTCTTTCTGCTCGGTTGTAAACGGAATGTACTTTGACATAGTCCCTCCTGTAAATAAAAAGAAACCGCAGCGGTTCGTGCCTGGTGGCAGCAAAAAAGCAGGGCAATGATGCTCTGCTCCTTTACTGCTCCTCACGTACCTGGTGCGGTCGGGGGATGTATTTATCTGTTTGATACTTCTTGTATTTTTCCTTTTGCGCAGCATCGGCAGCGAAACCATTCAGCCCTTCTATCGTGTAATGAAGCGGCTCGTCACACACGGCATCCAACAAAATCTGTTCCAGATGTTCAAATTCAGAAAACTGATCCAAGGATGCCATCACAAAAGAATTGCGAACATACCCAGCACTGGATGCCAATAGATCCTGATCCATATAGTATCCGTAGTGCTCCACAAACAGCGTCATCATCATGACCACTGTTCTGGTGTTGCCCTCACGAAATGGATGAACCCGCCACACCTTTGCAAAGCAAGGCACCAGCTTCTTCACAAATTTCTCTCTTGCAAGCTGATCCCATTGCACTTCCGCAATGGCTTCAAATGCCGCATCCAAATCCTTCGGGATATTCTCATCGCTGCTGTACCATACGCTGCGACCCGCCAGCAGTTCTTCACGCTTTTCGATGTTGATGATGCGGTACTGACCGGCCCATTCGTAGATATCCCCGAACAGAAAACGGTGGATGGCACACAGCCCAGATGCTGAGAAATCCGTCATCCCTTGTTCATAGAGAAGCATCATATTCGCACGGGACTGTTCTGCTTCGACCAGATCCAAAGTCTTTTCCGCTTTGATCCCCAGCTTGTTTTTCAGTACAGGGACATCATCATAGAGATAGATATCAGGCATGGCCGTTTACCTGCGCCGCCAGCTTTCGATGCGAATCCAGAAGAGCCTGCTTCATCTGCTCGCCGGTCAGCTCGCCTTTTGCCCATGCATAGGATAATGCCTGGGCATAGCGGGACACCGGTGCGCCCTCAATGGCGTTAATCGCGTCGGCAGTCTTCACTGCGGTGATCCTTCGATTGATTTGTTTTACAGTCATGTGCGCACCTCCTCGCTGGCTTTAGTATAGCACAGCTTTCCCTGAAAAGGAACAGGTTTTTTAACGAGCCGCTCCATCTCAGATTATTTTTACTGCATTTGCGGAGAGATGTCCTCATGGTCATCCGCCTTGTGTCCCATTGCCATGCGCTTCTCCTGCAATCTGCGGCGACGCTTCTTGTCGATCTGCATCCCTGCATAGATGGCAGGCTGGGCGGCGTTCTCGCGGAATATGCGGCTCATCTGATGGAGCATCCGAAGGATAGCGGTTCCCGCCGCCGCACCGAAAAAGTCCTCCTGATGGTCAATGAAATACTGCGCGTAGGTGTTGCCCTGCGCTGCCGCCTGTGCGAAATAGCGCAGAGCTTCTTCGCGGTCCACTTGCACCTCTTGTCCCAGCAAGTAGAGCTTTCCCAGCGTGTATTGGGCAAACGAATTCCCTTGTGTGGCAGAGCCCTTCAGAAGCTGAATGGCCGCATCTATATCCTTCGGCACACCCTCCTTGCCGGTGAGCAACAGCTTCCCGATCCGGTATTGCGCGTATGGATCGTTCTGCTCCGCTGCCTGCCGCAGCCAGTGAATGGCCTGCGGGATCTGCCCCTGCTCCAGCAGCAGTTTGCCCAGCGCGTATGCAGAGCAAGGATTACCGGCCTCCACCGATTTTTGAAACCACTCTGCCGCCAACTCTTGGTCAACTGAACTTCCAACTCCATCTCGATACGATTTGCCAAGCTGATGGGCGGCAATGGTATAGCCCTCCTCCCACAGACGGCGGAGGGTGACCCGTGCCGCGGCTTTCTCACCGGGGTCTGACTCCGAGTCGTGCAGCACCTTTGTCACCCTGCGGTAAAACCGCGCCTGCTGACAGATCATCCGCTCTGCATTTGGATCTGGAGGCACGGGCGGTTCTTCCGGCTCCGGCTCATCCTGCATGGCGTCATCCTCGAAGGTGAAGTGCAGCTCCGAGAGCCGGAGTGTTTCCCGGATAACCATGTTGCGCACGGTCTTGAACTCCTTTTGCTGCGACAGCGGTACTCGCTGCGGCGGTGTCTGATCATAGTCAATGCAAAGCTGCTCTCGGAGATCCTGCCATAGAGCATAGGCGGACGACACTCTCTCGTCCTTTGCCAGTTCGTCCACGATCTCATCCACGATGCGCTTGATACGGGGCGGCAGATAACCGTAGACCTTTTTGCCGCTGACCTCCCGAAGCCGCTGGGCGAGATCCGCCACCAAAAGCTCCAGCTTATCGCTTTGCAGAGTACCAGTCGACATCTGCCCGATGAGCGTTGCCATCCGTGCTTCCGCTTCCTGCCGGAGCAGGCCGCGCTGTTCATCCTTCTGCTCATAGATGTGCAGGCGGTCGTTCCGGTAGATCGTGCTGACCAGCGCGGACTTGATGCTGCGGATACCTTGCCGTGAGAGGTAGCCCTCCTTCGGATCGGTTGAGAAGAGCACCATGTGAACATGGATGTGCTTCTCCTTTTCGTGCATAGCTGCGTACCAACGAAGGCGGTCCGGGTGGATCTTATAGCCCTTAGCGATGTCGGTGATAGATGCGTTGATGAGCTCCTGCCAGTTTTTAATATCTGTGTACCCCAGACGCTCTGCATTCTCACGGGAGAGGGAGATGATCGGTGTCCACACATTCCCTGTGTGCCGCGCTACCTCGGCAATAGCATTCTCCAGCGATGGAACCTTCCCGTTGGCGTCCCACAAGCCGTGTTCACCCATCGCTTTTACGCCGGGACGGTTTGCGACATAATCCAGATAGTTTTCCCAGCCATCCATGGGCTCGATAAAGTCCTCGTGGATCTGCGCGATGAGCGCAAAGGCAGTCTGCCGGTTGGGTGTGTTTGCATATCACGATGTTGTCACCGCCAACGGAAATGGTCTTCGCCGCCTGATAAATGCTGTACAGCTCCGGGTGAATACCGGAGAGGCGGATGGCGGGGAAGTCGAAGCCGCTGCTGTCGAAATGCCATAGGACTCTTTGCCAAAGCTCCTCATCGGCGGTAAGCAGAAACAGCGCAGCCGCGTTGCGCCCGGACATACCGTAGCAGCGGTTTTTCCAATGCGTCCATCGTTCTCTGTGGGCGTCACCGAGGAAGAAGCGAAAGGGCTGCCGGTTCAGCTCATCTCGCAGCCGTCTTTGCAGCGGACGGAACATCGTCCCGCCGAAGCACTCCCGCGCCAGAGTGTTCAGCTCCACCACGCCGGCCTCGATGCGCTCCTCCAGACAGACGCACTCATTCAGGTGACAGGGGTGTCCGCAGTCATATCTCGTGCAGTCTTTGCAGCGCACATCATCCGCACTGTAGCGAAAGCTGCTGCGGATGCGTCCGCTGCCGCGAGGCTGATGACGGGGTGGCGTCATCAGCTGCACCTCTGCGGCGAACAGGGGTGTGAACTTCATAAAGTATCGCGTCAAATAATTCCTCTCCTTTCTGGAAATAAAAAAAGGCCGGAGTCTTATTGCTAAAACTCCGGCCCATGCCATACTGCTATTACATTGTCTGCTCCTGCGAGGCTCGTTCCAATGCTTCATCCTGCTGTCGGATTCGCTCATTTAGATCCGGTACGCACACCCTGATCTGCTGCTGGATTCCGCGGATCATTTCTTCCTGCGTATCCGTAAGCTCAAAGAAGTCCTCATCCACGGAATCGGCGCAGCAGCGGAATATCTCGGTCAGCTGCTCCGGGCTGAAAAGCTGTTCCTTTTGGATACTCCCTTTTAAGTTAATTGTTGCTACTGCTTGGTTAGCCAATTCTAATGTAGATTTATTCATCAGGGGACATAAAATGAGGCTCCATCCTTATCGGGTGGAGCCTCATTTTAGAGAAGTGGTTACTTCAGCGCGTCAAAGACTTCTTTTCCAAATTTATCAATATTATTTTTAGCATTGTTTACTGTGTAATGATATTCACAGTATCCATCTTTGTAGACATCATCATTACATCCACCTGCTTTGCAGTGAGAAGCACTGCAAGCTGTCAAACATACCATTACCAGTAAACTCAACACAGCAATCCACTTTTTCATTTCTGTTTCTCTCCTTAAGTTTTAATTATTTTTAAACAGTAGCTGATTCTTTAAGTCAGTAAACTCCTGTTCAGTAATGATTCCATCTTCCTTTAGCTTTGCATATTCTCGTAGAGCTATTATGGTTTCATCATTGTGCATTATTGTATTATCCTCTGCTGGTACATTCGGAACACTCTGATATGAAACATCTTCATTTAGTCCGTTTTCGTCGATAATCGTGAATTGAGTATTCTCAGCTGTTGTTTTAGCTTTTCTTAATGCTTTTGCAAAAGTATGTAGCTCATTCTTACTGTACCATGGCTTGTAGAATGCAATATTTGTATCCTCATAATATATCACGAGGTGTGTGCTTTTTTTGATGAGTGCATAGGCTAATAACAGAGCAATAACAGGTGATGATAGAAAAATTATTGAACCAATTATCTCACCAACTGGGTATTTATACATATCTGACGATCCTACTGCAATAAAATAAAGCACAAATGCAATAAATGGTATTGCTATCAACAATAAAAAACCATGTCTTTTTGTGACTTCTTTTATGTTTCGGATATTCTCTAATGGAATATCTATCATATCGGTGAATCGCAAATCCTCCATTCTTTTATTGGTTTCGTCATAATGGAAGCACTGTCCTCCAATATGTAATATTCTCTTTGTTAGCAATGCAAATCCTTTGGTTTGCTTTTGTCCTTCTTGATATTCTTTTATATAGGCAGTTCCAATCCTGGCTATTGTTTCCATGAAAATATCACTCCTATCGCTTGTTGTCTCCGTAAATTAGATTTGTTTTGATTTTTTGAAATTCTTCATCAGATATGATGCCATCTTCCTTAAGTTTCATATATTTATGTAATAAAACTAAAGTGCTCGAAGGTGTCCCATCAGGTGTGCTGACATGATTTTTAAAAGTTTTAATTTCATATTGTTCCCTGTGTTTCTCAATATCCACTGTATCAATAATCTGCTTTGAGTCCGTCGAGTATTGTTGCAATATACCATCTAAATAGCCTTTAAATGTTTTCATTTCATCCTTTGCAAACCAAGATTGTTCAAAGGCTAAATTGTTGTCTCCAAAGTAAATAATCAGATATGTTTTTCCTCTGTTTTGAAACTTGTTAAAAAGAATAATAATAGCTGCTATGTTTCCCCCAAGCCAGTAAAAAAAAGCTGTACTACCCCAAAATTGCAAAAATATTGTCCAGAACAGAGATAAAATAACTTCTATGCATATCAGAAGTCCAACCAAAGCAATTCCAGATAGTTTACTTTTTTTAATACGGAGTTCCACTTTATTGATTTGCTTCAGGGGAATACCCTCAGATACTGATACTGTTTGTGGTGTTTTTTTGCCTTTTTCAAAATGCAAGCACTGTCCGGTGACTCTTAATTCCACATTTGTAAAAACAGCATACCCGTGTTCTGTATTCTCCGTTCCAAGCTTTGCAACAATAGATTCCATAAAGCTCACCTCAATTATAACATATAATCCAACATAAAATATAACATATCAATCATCTGATTGCAAGTACTAAAATTGTGATAAGAGGTGATTATATGAGTAACAAAAAGCTTATTATTAGTCATAAACGGGCTAAAGGCGAAGATGGATACAAAACCTTTTCAATACGAATTAAAGAAGAACTCGTCGGAAAGATCGAACAAATCGCCATACAGACCGGATATAGCCGCAATGAGTTAATTGCTCAATTTCTTGAATATGCAGTTAATAACTGCATTGTATCAAATGATTAAATTATGAACTCCGGTTCCTCTGCCTCTTATACTTTTGTTGGGAACAATCCCTTGGTATTGATTGTCAACTCTCGATTTGTAATGCTTTCATAGTCGGCTCCGGTAATATTTGTCTTGCTGGCCATTATGTCATACAGCTTGTCTACTTTTTCTTGAGTTCCGAGTGTGCCGTTGACCTCTAACCACCAGAACAGTTTCAACTGTAAACCAAGATATTTTGTGGCCGGTGCTCGTTCCTCTTGTTCAGGATAAAATGCGGATAACTTAGAATGTATTGCGTTGATGCGTCCAAGATTGTAGGCTCCCTTAGAATGTTTGCCAGATTCTATCTGCTCCAACTGTATGTGCTCTGTTCTGGCAAATCCCTGATATGCACTATGGCTATCAGTAACAAGAATGGCATCACTTGCAAACTTTCCAGAAAGATTCTTTGTCAGATCATTTGTCTCTAATCTTCCTACAGATACAGGGTCTATTGTAAAATGTCCACTTCTATCTTTACAAGTCAGCACGCAGGTCTGGTCATTGCTGATACCCTTTTTGTAGCTGTTACCTGATTCAAGCAGTCGCTCCAACCGCTCTGGTTCACTTTTTAATCTGTCCCAAAGGCCATTTTTCTTTAGATACTCGACTTTTTCTTCGTATGTTCTGTGATGACGAGGCATACGGTCAAGTACATCTATGAAAAATGCAGGGTCTCGTTTGCCCTTAAAAGAAACCGGAATGTAAAACTCGTCACATTCAGCAATATCTATGAACTCACTTTGCTCTTTATAAATTTCTTCGAGTGCCAAACATACCTTGTGACGATTATGCCATACCGTCGGTACACTTGTACCAATAGTATCGGCTATTGCTTGTAAGGGTAAATTTTGCACCATTCCCAACAATAAACCTTTCCATTGTGCTGGCGCCAGTCTTGAATGATACATCAATGTCTGACTGGTTTCACAGAAGGTTTTGCCGCAGTCCTTGCACTTATATCTTTGTCTGCCGTCTATCTTACCATGCTTCTTAATGCTGATACTTCCGCAATGAGGACACGCCATTGGTGTTCCGTCATCCTCTTTTATATTGTCCTTAATTATTTGACTTCCTGTCCTCTTTACTTCTAACGCGGCCATCAGTTGACTCACCTGTTCATCAGACAGTTTGTCAATGTCGGCCAACATCTCTTCAAAGAAGTCGGCCATGGAAAGTCCTCCTAACAGTATTCTTTTGTTAATGCTATCATCAGCGCCTGCACTTCAGCCATAATCAAGATTCCTCAGCAGGGCCTGCTTCTGGAGTGATAGGGCTTTTTGACTACATTGGGCTGCTCTCTGCTGATAGTAAGCAGATTCCTTGATAAACTCCTCTGCTTCATCAAGTGCACTCACAAGTTCCAGCTTCAACTGTTCCTTGCCAGATGGAGCCTTTTGAACATCCCCTTTAAAAGATTTTGTTACTGATTTCAAATAGTTACGGTCTCGTGTGATAAAAGAGAGCAGTAGTCCCATTAAACCGATATGCACATTCGGATTGATAACCTTTCCGGCATCTATAACCTGTTTGATTTCAGTCCACTCAGCGTCGCCTATGATTTCGACTCCAAGCTTCTTTGCAAACACCCTTGCTTCAGCTGTTACTCGATTGTTTGTGATAACAACTGGTGTCGCCCCATTATCATAGTAGTGAGTTCCGGAATAAACCTCTTGTATAGGTGCTTTTCCCAAAGGACGGTTGAAATACTTACATTGAATATTGAATGTATATTTGGTAGGGACTGTGTCACTAGTTGCTACAATATCAATTCCACCATCGTTACTACCAGTTTTCTGTGCCATAAATCCATACTTACTCAGAAATTCAACAATCTTGTTTTCAAAATCTGTACCTGTATAACAATTTTGAAATAGAAATGATGTGTCCATGATGTGTACGCTCCTTAGAAGTAGTAACTTCATCTTTTGAAGTTCACTTCTACATCTGGATAAGTATGTTTGGACAAATAGGCACTAAAAGTGGGACTGATGCATTCAACTTTGGCAACGAGTATGAACGGAAATCAATGATTAGGTACAGCAAATGGGACGCTCTAACGGTTTTTCTACCACCTTTCAAATTTGATATTTCAATTTCATCTCTATGCACAAAATCCAGATGGTCAAATTAGCTACTATGACCAAACAAATGAAAAAGCACCCTTGCGTGCGCTTTTTGCAGAAATATTCAAGTATTTTGTATGTTATCCAAGGATTTAACCAGACACAATTATCTTAAAAAGGGACTTTGGATAAGTCCTGAGCGTGTGGCGAAGTCCTGCTTGGCTTCGTCATATTTCTCCATGAAGTAGTGTCCGTGTACCACACCCGTGCGGTCATAGTCCCAATCCCATGTGACGAATTGAACGCCGTATTTGCTCGGAGAACCTGCCAGCACCGTGCCGCCGAAGTCAGCGAGGATGCGGTAGTCGCCATCCAGCCCGCCGGCTTTGAGCTGCGGGGCGGCTTCCATAGCGGTCATATACTCCAGCGTTTTCGCGGCGATGTCCTCGACGCGATATAGGGCATCCTCTGCCTGGGGCGTGTCCGCGTCCTCTCGCCGATAGAATACGCTGCCCTTGCCGGTGATGCGGCAGAGCGGCGCATCGTTCCACAGGACAGGCAACTGCTCTCCCTCCAACGGCAGGGTTCCAAATCCTGCACGGTGCAGGGGAGTACGGACTTCTTCGAGGTAGCGAAGCTGACGGCTTGTGTTTTGGGTGTCCATGTGAGTGATCCTCCTGTTGTAAAAAAATAAGGCCGGAGAGGTCTTCTCCGGCCTGCCGTTTCAGACGCTGCAGCCAGCGCCCTTTTAGAAATTGAAAAAGGGCGCCGCTTTTTTCGGCCCGTCAAAGCCGACAAAACGACGCCCAAATATTTGTGATTCTTTTTCTGCGATGATGCCGCTTTTTTTGAGAGAAAAGTCCTCTCTAAAAGGGCGCTGGAGGTTGAAAACTGTCCAAGACATGAGATCCTCCAGTTCAAATCCGGTCAGTTGCTCCGAAACCTCCATAAAAATCTATGGTTCAAAAGAAGAAATCCGGGCTCGAAAAAGCCCGGAAACGGTTGATGCGCCTGGCTTTGCGCCAGACGCATCTATACCGGTAACTCTTTATGGAGTGTGTTGACAAAAAAGATGCAGGAGCAAAGTCTTGTGTCGCAAGGGTTTGCGGGCTATTGAGGCTCGATTTTCCGTTTTTGCAATTCGAACCCCCAGCATTTTGTGATGACGGATGAATGATCTGTAAATGTGCGCGTGAATCTGTAAATTAAGTATACGTGAAAATACATAAAACGTCAATTCCAATAGACCAATTTTACGAGCCTTTCATTTGAATATCCTTTGCACTTTCAATCATCATGTTTATTTCCTCCTGTTTTTGTTTTGGGCAGTGCCCGCATCAACACAATGGCACAACGCAGTCGGGAGAGCTAATCACAAACCCGGACAAAAATTTATGCCTGAGCTTGTGGAAAACTGACTTAAATAAAAAGTGGAGACACATTAGCCAATCGCCAGTGCGCCTCCACTCATCATTTCAATCGGATAATCTGCTTGTAGAGCATTACGAACTTTTTCTCCACCACCATGTTTTCGTGGTAGTGCCCGAAGAACCAGTATTGGAATCGGCAGTGTTCCCGAACCTCATCGAGGAAGTCCGTCAGGGCATCCCGCCTGAATAGTCCGCCGCTGAATGTGTCCTGAATGCTGCTGGGGGAGCAGTGGGTGATGATGTAGTCCACATCCCAGCCTGCTTTGTCCAGTGCTTCTCTTGCGGTCCGGTATTCGTCCTCACTGGGCAGTTCCTTTTTCCACCAGGATCGGTGGTTGATTCGGTAGAGAGCCCCCGCGGCGTTGAGCTGCCGGAGCTTTCGCTCGTAGTTCGGATCGTCTGGTTCCAGAATGCCGTCCCGGATGTCATGACTGCTGGCCCCGCCCATGGTAAAGACTTTCTTTCCACAGATCTCGTAGAGCTGTCCTCGCATCAGGTGCAGGACGCTGGGACGGATCGGCTGCACCAGCCCGCCGTGCCACACACTTGTCGGGTAGCTGCGGAGCAGATCATAGTTTTCGTGATTCCCACTGACGAACAGGGTGGTGAATGACCTGTCTTCCAGCCAGTCGAGCCATTGTTGTTCAATCTCACTGCCATCCCAGACGCCGCCAAAGTCGCCACAGATGATGAGGTAATCGTCTTTGGTCAGGCCCCCTTGCTCGCGGAATGCCACAGGGCGGAGCCTGCTGAAATCACCGTGGGTGTCACCGGTCATAAAAATTGCCATCTTTTTTCGCCTTCCCTTTTTATTGTAATCCTTGCTCGAGCACCACATTGGAGTCTCTAAACTGGATACCGCAGCTGAAAAAGCAGAATATTATTCATTCTTGCTGGGGTTGTTCATGTCTGTTTCGCGCTCACACCGCAATGACACTCGTTACCGACAGCCTTTTCAGCTTAATGCCATGATCACGTTCGAGACCTTCTAAAAATTCATCAATTTTTGGATTGGCTACTATATGACCTTTGTACTTTTCCCGCATGCACTTGCGAACGGTTTCTTTTTCTTCATCTGACAATGTATCATAGAAAAAGAAGATGTCACCTTGAATGCTGAATTCCATTAGCGTGTCCATATCGCTATCCACTCCTGTTCTTTTGTTGCTTCCAGTATAGCAGGCTGCAGATCCACAGTCTATCAAAAGGAAGCATCAAAAGCATTCTTCTACCTTTCCAACAGATCCGCTACATCCGTGGGCCGCTATCCGGTTTTCTACTCTGTCGAAACTTATTGATTGCAACTGCCAAATGACCTTTTCACGGGCTCATTTTGCCGTTTTTGTAGCAAAGCAGTAAAGGAAAAAGCGGCGCTGCGCCGCTCTTTCCTTTACTGCCTGCCTGTAGGGATCTTGGCAGATCTGCACGATCCGCAGGATGGGCTCGACTTTGCTCACGCGGTTGTCACGGTAGTGTCCGAACGAGCGACAGCAGTAATCGTCTTTGGTCAGGCTCCCTTGCTCACGGAATGCCGCAGGGCGGCGCCTACCAAAATCACCGTGGGTGTCACCGGTCATAAAAATTGCCATCTTTTTTCGCCTTTCCTTTTTATTGTAATCCTTGCTCGAGCACCACATCGGAGTCTCTAAACTGGATGCGGATCGTGTCGGCGTCCTCGACTGTGATCTTCTGAATGATCTGCCGGACGAACTCATCGTCGAACTCCGTGTAGCCCTCGCTGCATTCGATCAGGCTATCCCACATCTGCTGGCGCTTGGCAACTTGTTCTTCCAGACCGACTTCTTCCTGCTGGGCCTCTAAAATTTGTTCCTTGAGAGACGCCTTCTCATCCGTCAGGGCTTTCATTCTGGCGTTCAGATCAGCGTCGGCCATGTTGGACAGCAGTATGTCCAGCAGATCAGCCTGCTCATGGCTGACTTCGTCGAGGCGGCGCTTCAGCGTCAGCAGTTTTGTACCGGCCTGAGTCAGCGCCTGCTTGGCTTCCTCCACCATCGCCAGCACATCGGGGCAAACCTCCTGCCGGATGGCCGCATACTCGTTCATGGCGTTGAGAATGGCGTTGTGGAGCTTATTCTCATCCAGCGTAGGCGAGGCATGACAGTATTTTGTGCCAAACTCCAGCCGTGAGACGCAGCGCCAGACGATGCGCTTTTTTCCGTCTCTGGCCCATGTCACCCGCTTGTAGGGGGAACCGCACTCACCGCACACCAGCAGTTCCGTCAGGGCGTATTTGCCGGAATATTTCCCGAGTTCCGTCTTGCCGCTCTTTTGCAGCACCTTTCGCTTGCTGGAGCGGCGCGTCATTTCTTTCCGCACCAGGTCGAACGTCTCTCTTGAGACGATGGCGGGGTGGTTGTTCTCAACGTAATACATGACACGCTCACCGCGGTTTTTTCGAACTTTTTGAGAGATGCAGTCAGTGACATAGGTTTTCAGCAGCAGGGCATCCCCGATGTATTTTTCATTGGTCAGAATGTTATGGATGATGGCGGGTGACCAGCACTCCACACCCTGGGCTGTGGGAACACCGTCCTCGTCCAGCTCCCGTTTGATTTTACCTAATGTGCAGCCGTCCAGATACCTGCGGTAGATGCGGCAGACGATTGTGGCTTCCTCCGGCACGATCTCCGGCTGGCCGTCCTCGCCCTTGCGGTAGCCCAGCATTTTCTTATATTGAAAGTGGACATTGCCTGCCTTTGCGCTTTTCTCTTTGCCCCATGCAACATTTTTGCTGAGTGACTCAGACTCTGCCTGGGCAAAGCCGCTGAACAGGGTAACCAGGAACTCACTGGATTCCGTAAGAGTATTGATATTCTCCTTTTCAAAGTACACGCCGATGCCATTGGCTTTAAGAAGTCGGACCGTATCCAGACAATCCACCGTGTTTCGGGCAAAGCGGGAGAGGGACTTCGTGATGATGAAGTCGATGCGGCCACGCTTGCAGGCGGTGATCATCTTATTGAACTCCGCTCTCTTTTTGAGGCTGGTTCCGGAGATGCCCTCATCTGCGTAAATGCCCGCCATCTCCCAATCAGGGTTGTCCTGAATCTTCTGGGTGTAGTAGGTCTTTTGGGCTTCATAGCTGTTGAGCTGTTCCTCGCTGTCGGTGGATACGCGGCAGTAGGCCGCCACACGCATCTTGCCATCGTAGTTTCTAAGTAATTCTTCCGGCTTCCTGGTCGGTGGGATTTCCCGCACACGCCGTTCTAAAGTGGTTGTTGCTGCTTCCATGGTTATTTGTCCTTTCCAGTGAAGTTATCATCCGTAAATGTGAGGCTCACCGTAGCGTCAGACGCGACGGTGATATAAGAGACCACCCGGCGAAAGCGGAGCCAATCCACTTCCACTGGGCAGTCTGAGGGTTCACATTCAGAAATAGGCTGGGGGCAGCAGTCATATCGTGCGGCTGCCCCCTGTAAAATGAGAGCCATGACTGCTTCGGGTGAGTCAGGCTGTTCGAGCCCTCGGTTGATGGCGTTGTTCAGCCGAATGACCTCCGCAGAGGGAACATAAGCGTCCGCCTCCTGGCATTCATGCGTCTGCATTTGGTGGGCAACTTCTTGGAACGTCTCATCCGTATCCAGAGAAACGGAAATGCCGCAGTGTTCGCATTTGAGATACACCTTGCTGCGATCCTGCCAGCGTCCACCCAGACGAACCATCTTTCCACCGCAGGTACATCGAAAGTAGGGCTTTAACCGGTCAACGACCGTCACCTCTTCGGACACCTGCCGCCTGTCATTCTTTTCTGAGATCTTGTCCTGCACAGCTTGGAAATCGGTTTCCGCGATCATCACAGGATAACCATCTTTTCCGGTGTAACGGGCATTTTCCAACATGCGCTTTATCTTATGCTTGTTCCAAAGCGGTATTTCGGAGCTGTATGGAACGCCCTGCCGATTCAACGCATCGGAGATGTCCTGGTAAGATGCTCCGGCACTGTAGAGGGCGAACAGCATCTGAACGACCCGCTGCTCTTCCGGAACGATCTCCAATGCGCCGCCACGGATCTGGTATCCATATAAAATCTTGCGTTTTGTCATCTTACCGCCACCTCCAATCGCTCCCTCAGTTCCAGCCCGCCATAGAGTCGGAAACGAATCTCTGTTTGAGATTCCGCGATGATCTTTTCCACGAGACTTTCGAAGAGATCATCGTCGAAGTCATCCATCTGTTCCGGCCCGTCAAGAATCGTCTGCCGCACCTTCCGAAGCGCGTCCATGACCTCGTCCAATGCTTCATTCTCCGCCAGCCTGCGCCGTTCCCTGCGGAGCTGCGCCAGCTTGGCGCTGATCACATTCATGCGAGCCGTGCAGGTATCGGCGTCCAGCAGGCCATTGACACGCAGGGTGCTGATTTTATGGCTTTCCTCTGTGGCTTCCGCGATGGCCCGGTTGATGGTCAGGGTTTTCGGGTTATTCTGCTGCAGGATGGCGTCAAGGGCGTTCATCTGCTCCATAGCGGGCTTTAGGATCATGTCGGCATTGCACTTGAGCTTGCGGTACATCCGTAGGAATGCAGCGCGGATCTCGCTCTCCGGAATGCGTCCTACGTGGCAGGCATCGGCACTGCGGTCATGGGTTCGGCAGACCCATGTTACATATCCGTTTTTGCTGGTTCGGCGCAGAAACATCGTCCCACAGTTCCCGCATAGGATTTTCAGGGCGAATGGACTTCTCTCTCGACGCCTTTTCTCTTTTTGTGCTTTCTTGCGCAGCAGCTCCTGCACTTTTTCAAAGGTATCGCGGTCAATGATGGCCGGATGACTGTTTTCGACATAGTATTGCATCCGCTCCCCCCGATTGCGCTTTTGCACGAACGGGAAGCCGCAGCTATAGGATTTCTGGCAGAGCGTGTCTCCAATATACTTCTCGTTGGTCAGCAGATATCGGATGCTTGTCTCCTGCCATTTCTCGGCGCCATTCTGCGTCGGAATGCCTTTTGCCGTCAGTTGCTCCGCGATCCATTTGGAGCTGTTTCCTTTGAGATATGCATCAAAGGCCCAGCGTACCGCAGCCGCTTCTTCCGGCAGGATCTCAAGGTTTTTCTTGTCTTTAATCCGGTATCCGTAGGGAGCGCTGCAGGTGATGAATTCTCCGCATTCCATGCGGTGCTGATAGCTCAGACGCTGGTTTGCCGAGATGGATAGGGACTCCTGCTGGGCCAGAGAACCGGAAACGCTCACCATCAGTTCGGTGGTGAGCGTTCCTGTGTCGATATTTTCTTTTTCGAATCGGACAGTGACTCCCATACCGGAGAGTTCTCGCAGGGAGGCGAGACACTCTTTGGTGTTGCGGGCGAAACGGGCTACTGACTTCACCAGAATGCAGTCGATTTTGCCCTTTCGGCAGTCCCGCATCATGCGATTGAAATCGTCCCTCTTGTCCACGCGCGTGCCGGTCAGGCCCTCGTCGGCGTACACATCCACCAGATCCCAGCCGTCGTGCTGAGCGATCACCTCGGTGTAGTTGCGGATCTGGGCTGCGTAGGAATGCAGCTGATCCTCAGAGTCTGAGCTGACACGGCAGTAGGCGGCGACACGCAGGTGTTCCGGTTGGAGTGCGTGTGGCGCAATCTCTTTTACCGTAGCCATCAGCGTTCCTCCCGCTGGTGGGCAGCCATCGCTTCGCTGCGGTTCACGCAGCCATGCAGGTCTTCGATAAAGGTGTTCAGGGCAGACGGGCTGTCAAACCCGTTGATGTAAACAACGCCGTCATTCTGCGTGTACTTGTCACCGTCCTGATACCCCAGCTTTTCCGCCTGCGCCGCCTCAAGGATGTCGATCCAAACAGAACCGTCTTTGCGGTAAATTTGTCTCAAATAATACTGGTATTCCACACTGTGTCCTCCTTGCATCTTTTTGGGCAACACACAAGCTACCACACTATCCGCGGAATAGCCAGCACTATTCCCGAACAGTCTGCGGGGCGTATTTTTCTCTGGCGAGTCCCTTGGCATAAGCCAGTTCCGTTGCTGTCAGAAGGCCCTTTTCGGATAAGTGTTCCAGCATCCGAACGGCCAGCCGATACTGCAATTCCTTCTTGGCATCGATCATGCGTCCACCTCGAAATAGCTTTCCGGCTTCAGCTCCCGCAGGAACTTCGTTACAGCCCGCAGGCTGCTCGTGGTGCGCATGTCCGGCAGAGCATCCCGCATGGCTGCGTAGTAGCGGCGGCCATGGCTTGCGCGCTCGTCCAAGATGGCAATGACGCAGGTGTCGGTCTCTGTGCGGATGGCCCGTCCAAAGCCCTGACGCAGCTTGATCTGCATCTCAGGCACGGCCACGTTCTGAATAAACTGGCGCAGGGAAGGGTAGTTCTCCCGTTCCTTTTCCTTTAGTGCGTCCGGATAGGCGAAGGGCAGGCGGGGAATCACCAGTAGGGATACGCAGTCGCCGGGGAAATCAAAGCCTTCCCATGCCGCACCTGTGGCTAACAGTACAGCTCCCGGTGTTTGCCGAAACCGCTCTGTCATGTGCATGGCGTTTCTGCCCAGGGTAAATAACGGGAAGCTGAGTTCCCGCTCCCGCAGCCTATCCTTTACCGCCGACATGGCGGCGTAGGAGGTGAACAGTACCAGCGCATGGCCCCAGGCCGCGCGAATCAGGGCTGTAATTTCTTCTGCCAGTTCATCGTAGTATGTTTCCGAGCGTTGGTTTGGCGGAAGCTGCGGTAAGTATAAAAGGCAGTTACGCCGGTAGTCAAAAGGAGAAAGGGAAACAGACTCCGTCACGCGCCGCCCGTCCAGCAAGCCTGCCTGCGAGCGGAAGCGGTGAAAGTCATCGCCCACTGCCAGTGTTCCGGAAGCCAGCACAAAGGCGTGTTCCGGCCGCCACAGGATGCGGCGCATCTGCTCGGTCAGATTGGACACCGTGGCACACAGCATCGTGCCGCCGTCGTCATCTTCCGCCGTGTAGAGGACCATATTGGACTGCGGATCGCTGAAAAGCGAGACCGCGCCGCGCAGCGTTTCCAACTGCCTGCGGCCCTGCACGGTCAGGAGATTCCCGACCTGCTTCTCAATGATGGGAAGAGAGCGGCTGGGGATCGTCAACAGGTGCAGGTATGCATCGAGACTTTCGCTTTCCTCTCTGGGAGCCGTGAGTTTGCGGAGCAGCGGCCCTGCTGTGTCGGCCAGCACATCTGCTGCCAGCAGATACCGCTCCGCGCGGAGCTGGCGGATCATGCTCTGGATGTCACCGGCTGTCAGCGTCATGCCAAACATCTCCCGCGCCGCCTCCGGCAGCTTGTGGGCTTCGTCTACGATGATGACGCTATGCTCCGGGAAAATGGGTCGTTTGCCCTGACTGCGGTGGATGGCGTCCGCCAACAACAGATTGTGGTTGCAGATCTGGAACACATATCGATCCGCGTCGCAGCGTTTCAGGAAGCGCTTGTACCGGCAGTCCTGATGATCGCAGTCACAGAACTGTGGAACGCAGACACGTTCCCGGTCATACCCGCTGAGATGCGGAACCTTGTCCATGTCCAGTGTATCCTTCAAGGAGCGAAGGGCGTCGGCGGCTGCCGGATCTTTCTTTTGGAAGTTTACCTGACGAAGCCGCCTTTGCAGGCGTTCGTCACAAACATAGTGACCTTTTCCTTTGCGGATCACAGAGAGCAGTGGCTTGTCGATCTGTCCATCCGCCAGCAGCGTGCAGGACAGCAGCGGAAGGTATTCCGTCTGCACGGCATTCTGCAGCGCTATGCTGGAAGTGGAGATAATGATGGGCCGGTGCGATGATCCGGCGCCGAACCGGCTGGCCGCCGCTGCGGCGGTCAGGTAAGCATAGGTCTTGCCGATGCCGGTGCCGGCATCGCACAGGGCGATGCCGCCATCCAGCATGGTATCCAGCATCCGGTGGCTGAGCTTGATCTGCTCGGATCGCTCCGCCATGCCCTGGGCGGGGAACAGGTCTTTGAAAATATGGTCGATCATGGAATGGGCTTTTTGCCTGTTTGTATCATTTGTATTCATCCGTGGATTTCCCCTATCATGATAAAAAGTATTTTTGTCATTCGTTTCACCGTATTTGCAGCTCGCGCCCCGGTGGATAAAGGGAACAGTACGGACAGAAGGCGGCTACCTTCTCACGGGCGTATTCCTGGGATCTCTACTGCTTTCAACCCCAGGGCAGCCCAGCCTCATCATGCTGGCCAGTGCTTTGTGTCTCATTATCAGCCCGAACAGAGTCAATGCCAGCCGACTTTGCCAAAGTCGGCCCGTCACAGGTTTTATCGCTCGCCGAAGATATCTCCTCCGGGTCATGGCGCACACTGCGCGAACGCTCATCCGTCCGGGCGGTTGCCCGTACTGCTGGTATGCACTTTTCAAGGAACAGTGAGGGATCTCCTTTTGGGTCCCTCACTGTCCTCCCGAAAAAGCCCTCGGGTGAATACCCTTAATTTGAAAAATTCTCAAAACATTTCTTCAGATCCCGCAGAATACGGTCCCGGCGTTTGATGACCGCCCTCTGGGTAATTCCGATCCGCGCCGCGTAGTCTCTGGTGGACACGCCATCGAAGAACAGCGCGTTGATCAACTCCCGATCCGCGTTATTCAGAGACAGCATGGCCAGCAGCAACATCTCCTTTCGTTCCGCAAGGCTCTGTGCCTGCTCTCGTTCCAGCGCTTCTTCCTCCGCGCTTGGGGCTGCTTCCGCGCCGACATAGTCCGAAAGCAGGTCGTCCTCCGCCATCTGCTCCAGCGAGAGGATCTTCCCAGAAAACTGTTCCTCCCGCACATACCGCTCCCGGCGGTCCGCCTGGGAGTAGGCCAGATACACATCCTCCGCCACTTCCACATCCACACCATCCACGGTGATGATATTGGCGATTGCTTCACCAGCTTCGTTATAAATGCGTCTATAATTGCGTTCTTCCTGCCATTTTTTCATTTTTCGTGACTCCAATCTCAGATTTTTTTGAAAGTTCTGAGATCGGGTCACGGGTATTTGGCGACATAGGTCTGCCAACGCTGGAGCATACAAGTCCTTTCCGCCACTCAACAATGCGAAAAGGGCGCAAAAAAAGAGCCTTACGCATAGCTGAAAAGCTACTTGTAAGGCTCCTAACTCAATACTTCCCGCTTACGTCTGATTCGACGCTGGGTGGTTGGTGCGCTTGACGAAGTTATATATTGTTTTGTCTTAATTCAGCCCCATGCCGTATCCCTACAGAGAGTGGGCACGATGATCGGCGGCTCAGTCCTGTGCCGCACGGTGATCCCCACCTGCATACCGCACCTTGGACACTTTGCGATAATATCAGCTGGTTCATTTCCTACCATGGCAAACAGCCGATATTGGGAGAGAGCCGCTCCTGCAGGAGCATCCGCGATCCGTCCCTTCTCGCAGATAGGACAGCGAAGGATCTTGCGTATTTCTTGTTCCATGGCGCCTCGCTTTCTCTGTTCTCTTTTTTGAGAACAGCTTCCTAAAATTTTTTCACAGCAGATGATGATTCTCCAGCCGGATACGCATGGCTTGCTTGGAGACTTGAAAAATGCCGGCCATATCCGCGACTAATTGCTGACGGTCCCTGCCAGACTGGAGCTGGTAAAAGCATCGTTTTACTTGAGGCAGCGGCATCAGAAGGATGGACCCCAGCAGATTCGCCTGCATTTCCAATGCGCTGTTCTGCGTTCTGACGATGTTTGTTTCTGTCATCATGGCTGTACTCTCGCCGGTTTCGCTGTACAGTCTCTTATGCAGCAGCCAGTGTGCCAGCTCATGAGCGCAGGTAAAGCGCAGTCGGCCTGTGGAGGCATCCTCTCTGCAGAGGGAGCTATCGATGAGTATGGTGCCGCTCTTGACCGCAATGACGGTATATCCTGGGATATCGTAATCATAGATAATGGCGCCGCCATCATCAAAAATCGTTTTGCCCAAGACACACCCGGTTTTCCGCAGGCACTGATATTCCAGCGTGATCCCCTGTGCTTCGATGATATCCTCGATAGGGATCATTCTGGGAACGCCATAATAGAGATTCGGATCATAGGCGGTGATGACTTCGCGGGCGATCCCCTCCAGAGCCTGTTCCCTGTAATATGGTGTTCTCATGCCTTGGTATCACTGTCCTCTCCTGATGATCTCATGCGCCGGTTGATTCGGTCGATAAAATCCTGCCACTCCTGGTCGGTGGCGTCTGCCTCCCTGGCTGTGCGCAATGCAGCCCGGACGATCTCTCGATCCATGATGTAGTCCGGAAGGTCTGCGGATACCCGATTTTGCTTGGATTTTGCCGCAAGGTCAAGCATCCATTCCCGTTCTGGCTTGTCCAACTGCAGCAGCAGGGCCATCCGTTCCAGATATTCCTGCGAAGGAGCCGCGCGGCGGTCATTCTCAATGTTGCTCATATAGACCGGCGACAAGTCCAGCTTTGCCGCCATGCCGCGGAGCGTCAGGCCGCGCGCCATACGCTTCTCCCGAAGGAAGCTGCCAAAGGTCTGTTCCACGCATTTCACCTCCTCGTGCGTTCTCTCGATTGGGAACAGTGCCAGTATAGCAAACATCTGTTCGATTAGCAAGATGAGAAAGCAGAGGTGTTCCCCGCAAGGAACACCTCTGCTGGATCATTGCAGCCATGCGGCCATGCCGCGCATTTCGTCCAGCACCTCTGCGGGGCCGAGGATTTGGATCTTGCCGCAGAAGGTGAACACCCATGCAAAAAACGGTGGACTGGGTGCTACCTCCACGATGGCCTTGAAGTGGCCGTCATCTGCTGTCACCGTTGAGACTTCTTCGCCAAAGCGGTCTATTACGCTGCGCATGACCTCGTTCTCGCACAGCAGCTCCACCGTACACAGATCGTCCGGGTACATTCCGAATATTTTCCGCACATACTCAGCCGGGTCGAAGTCCGGCATACAAACAGCCGCCTGGTCGGATGATTCCACAGCCACCATTCGATCCACTCGGAACTGTGCCAGCTTCCCGTGCTTTTCCGACCAGCCCACTGCGTAATAACAATCCCGGCTCCAGATAAGGGCATACGGGCTGAACTGATAGCGGTAACCGTTATGCTTGAGTATCTTTTCTTTCTGCGGGGTGTATTCGTAATACTGAAAGGTGATCTGCCGTTTATCCTGAATGGCGTTATGGATCTCATCCACGCTGTAATAAATACACTCATTCTCCGGTTTGGCGGTACCTTCCATATAGATATGCCGATCCAACTGGCGGGCATGAGATTCACTGGTGAGCTTACCCAGCTTTCCAATAAGCCGCTCGCTCTTTTTGGCCGTAATGAAGCGGGAGGATTCTACCGCGTCCACCAGCAGCTTCAGCTCCGGCAGTTCGAATAGCCTCTCACCCACGAAGTATTGATTCTGGGTGCTTTTGACACAGACGATGTCCATACCGCTACTTTGCAAGACTTCAATAGCGGAATATACGCTCTTGCGCCCTGCCTGAATGCCATGCTCCTGCCAGAAAGCAAGAATATCCGCCACAGAGACCGGATGCCGGTCATCCGTATGCTCATACAGATACTGCTGTAAGAGCAGCAGACCGTATTGGGATTCATTTTTCATACCGATTTCCTTTTCTGTTTCCACATTTTTAGGAACAATTCGTTACAGTACTTCTTTATAGCTATCCCTTTCGGGTGATATACAAGCCCTCGCGGTGATTAAGTCATGACTTTTTGCTGCTCATATTTTCGCGGCAAATCTCCAAGGCTGGGAGCGGCAATCATAATCGTACAACCGGAGCGCCGCGCTGATTTTCTCAAATTGTGTGACGCCGTCACAGTAAAACCGCTTGTCACGCGGTATACTACGCATAAAAGCACAGCCGCAGAGTACATCTGTGGCTGTGTTTTGTGTTCAGTTGCTCACTGTTGCGTGGACTGGATATGGAGAGACAACATATCTCCCGATCTTACATGGGTTATCTTATCTGCCATCACTCTGGCAGTTTGCCTTGCAGATATGTCGGCATCCCCACTGCGGTCGTATCCGGCCTGACCTTAAACATGGCTTTTTCAATCTACCTCCCTTATCGGTTTTCCGCGATATATTTCTCCGCCATGTGGACTGCCACCGCGCCGTCCGCCACGGCGGTGACCACCTGACGGAGGGGCTTCGTCCGCACGTCGCCCACGGCGTAAACGCCGGGAATACTGGTTTCCGTGGTCTCTCCGGCCACGATATAGCCGCCGCCGTCCAGCGCCAGTTGACCCACCGCCAGCGCCGTGGCGGGCTGTCGGCCCACGCTGACAAATACGCCGTCGCAGTCCACCACGCTTTCCTCACCGGTGACGGTGTCCCGCAGGCGGACGCCGGTCAGCCTGTCCCCGGAAAGCAGCGCGGAAACGACGCTGTTCCAACGGAATTCCACGTTTTCGGCCTGTGCCAGCGGCTCGTGATAGATCTTGGTGGCCCGCAGGGTGTCTCTGCGGTGGACGAGGATCACTTTTTTCGCCACGCGGCTGAGAAGGAGGGCATCTGCCGCGGCGGAATTGCCGCCGCCCACCACGACCACCGTTTTGCCCTTGTAAAACATCCCGTCGCAGGCGGCGCAGTAGGCCACGCCCCGGCCCAACAGCTCCGCCTCTCCGGCTACGCCCAGCGTTCTGGGGTCTGCGCCGGTGGCCAGCACCACGGTTTTCCCGCGGAAGATCCCCTCACTGGTTTCCAAGAGCTTGGGAACCACCGTCAGATCCATGCGGAGGACTTCTGCGTATTCGCTGCGTACCCCGAAGCGCTCCGCCTGCTTTTGCATCTTCTCCGCCAGAGAGAAGCCATCGATGCCGCCCTCGAAGCCAGGGTAGTTGTCGATCTGCTCCGTCAGCGCCATCTGCCCGCCGGCGGAGAGCTTTTCCAGCACCAGCGTGGAAAGCCCGGCACGGGCGGCGTACAGGGCAGCGGTGTATCCGGCGGGGCCGCCGCCGATGACGATCATGTCATAAATCTGCTCCATAGCCACGCCCTCACTGCGCCAGCGTTTCCCGGATAAATGTCTCAATGGCCGCCTTGGAACCGGGGGCGACAACAGAGCCGAGCACCTTGCCGTCCTTAAAGAGCAGCAGCGTGGGGATGGTATCGATGCCAAAGCGCTCTATGAGCTGCGGCTCCTCGTCGTAGTTGATCTTTCCGGCGATGAGCGTGTCGGCGTACTGCTCCCCCACCTTGTCAAAGGCCGGGGCAATACGGCGGCAGTAGGGGCACCACTGGGCCCAGAAATCCACCAGCACGGGCTTGTCTGCGTGCAAAACATCGTTTTCAAAGCTGTTGGTCGTAATGGTAAGCATCGTAAAATCCTCTATTTCTGTGTAAAAAGTTGTGTTTCAATATCTGTGATCGTGATGTGCGAGAGGTAGGCGGCGCACTGTTCATTCATCTGCCGGTACAGCGCGTCCATCACGCCCGCCATGCCGGAGCAGATGGCGCAGTCCCGGTCAATGTCCCCGCTGTGCCACGCACAGTCCACAAAGCGGGCGTTCACCGCCTCCGCCACCTGCCGCAGAGTTAGGCTCGCCGGATCTGCCGTCAGACGGTAGCCGCCGTCCAAGCCCTCCCGGGTCTCCACCATTCCCGCCTTTTTCAGCCCCGCCAGCACCCGGCGGACGCGGGTGGGGTTGGTGCAGATGTTCTCCGCCAGCGCTTCGCTGCTGAGGGAGCGTCCGCTGTGGCTCAGGCAGACCAGCGCATGGACGGCCAGATTAAAAGAACTGTCCACAATCATCCCTCCTTCACAAGCTCGTAGGGCCAGTCGATGACACCGCCGAGACGGTATGCGCTTTGTCCAAACTAGATGTCTACCAGAAGATCACGGTAGACCTGAAGATGGATGAGTTGGACGTGACTGCTGCGGAGAACAAGGCTACCTATGAAGAGATCCGGGAGTACGTCAAGGAGCACACCGGTCTGAACGTGAGCAACCTCTATATTGCACAGGTCAAGCGCAAGTGCGGCATCAAGGATCGGCAAAACTACAACAAGCCTAAGGCTGAGAACCCCAAGCAGCTCAAGTGCCCGCCGGAGAAGGAAAAAGCCATCCGGGAGACACTGAAGTATTTTAAGATGATTTGAAATAAAAAAATAGACGGATGTCTGTCAACTGGCAGACATCCGTCCGTTTTTATGATAATCTGTTATGATCGCAGTTCCTCAAGCAATGCCGTGCATCCTTCCAGTATATCCTGCCATGTGGCTTCAAAATCTCCTGTGAACCATGGGTCTGCCACTTCACGGGGATGATCCGTATGCGCCATCAGCAGCGAGACTTTATGCTGTGGGTCTCCGCCGACAAGCCGCAGGATGTCGCACAGATTACTTTCGTCCATGCCAATCAGATGATCATACCGTGCATAATCCAGCCGGGTCATCTGCCGGGCGGTCTTGCCGTTGCAGTCGATGCCATGTTCTGCCAGCTTCTGCCGTGCAGGAGGATAGACCGGATTTCCGATTTCCCATGCACTGGTGGCGGCTGATGCGATTTCAAATTGCTCGGATAGTCCTGCCTTGGACGTAAGGTCTTTCATCACATACTCCGCCATCGGGCTTCGGCAGATATTTCCGAGACAAATAAATAAGATCCTGGTCATGCCGGGTCGTTCTCCTTTTGGCTTACAAAAGCATAGCCGCCGTGGGTAGTGCGGATAAAGCTACCGCAGCCGGCCAGCTTCTTTCGCAGATTGGAAACGGTATTTGCCACGACCTTTAAGGTGTCGTCACAGTTTTGTCCCCACACAGCACGGAAAAGCTCTTCTTTTGAGAAGATTTGTCCTTCGTGGGAGGCAAGCATCAGCAGCAAATCGAACTCCAGTCGTGTAAGGGAGACTTTTCTGCCGTTGCACGACACTTCGTGGGTCATTCCGTCCAGTGTAAGCCCCGGAAGAACCAACTTCTCCCATGAATCAATGGATATTTGCTCTGCCTCGATGTGCTCTCGTTCCAGAAGCATCCGGATCTTCTGCTCTAATTCCGGGTCAGGCTGTCGGGTCTTTATAACGATCATGGCAAACTCCTGCGTGTATTTTACTCTGCGGCGGTATCCATTTCCCGGAGCAGGTTTACCATCTCGATGGCACTGACTGCACAGTCATAGCCTTTATTACCTGCTTTGGTGCCTGCCCGCTCGATGGCCTGTTCGATGTTTTCGGTGGTCAGAACACCAAAGAGGACGGGAACCCCGCTTTCCAGCGAGACCGTGGCAATGCCTTTGGAAACCTCATTGCACACATAGTCGTAATGGCTGGTAGAACCGCGAATCACGGCACCAAGGCAGATCACAGCATCATACTTCCCGCTTTTTGCCATTTTAGAGGCAACCAGTGGGATCTCAAAAGCACCCGGAACCCATGCAACATGAATATCAGCGTCCTGCACATCGTGCCGGAGCAGACCATCCATTGCTCCGCTCAGAAGTTTGGACGTGATAAATTCGTTGAAGCGGGCAGCTACGATACCGACCTTGATGTTCTGAGAAACCAGCTTGCCTTCAAATGTTTTCATTTTTAAATACCTCTTTCGTTGTTAATATTCCAGAAGATGCCCCATCCGTGCCTGCTTCGTTTTCAGGTAAAACAGGTCATACGGGGTCGCCGTCATCTGAATGGGTACGCGCTCGGAGATCTCCAGCCCAAACTCGGAGAGCTGATATACTTTGTCCGGGTTATTGGTAAGCAGGCGCAGGCTTTTTACGCCAAGTTCCCGGAGGATCTGTGCGCCGAGATAATACTCCCGTTCATCTCCATGGAACCCCAGAGCGAGATTGGCTTCCAGCGTATCCATGCCCTGCTCCTGAAGTTCATAGGCACGCAGCTTGTTGATCAGACCGATGCCCCGGCCTTCCTGCCGCATATAGAGCAGGATACCCCGGTCTTCTTTTTCGATCTGCGTCATGGCAGCGGCCAGCTGTTGGCCGCAGTCACAACGCAAAGAGCCAAATGTATCTCCTGTCAGGCATTCCGAGTGGACGCGGCACAGAATATCCTTTCCATCGCCAATGTCACCTTTTACCAGTGCAATGTGATGCTCTCCGTTCAGGCGGCTCACAAAACCATAAGCTCTGAAGGTGCCATACTTGGTGGGCAGGTTCACTGCCGTCACCTGATCGACCAGTTTATCGTGACACTTGCGGTACTCCTGTAAATCACGGATGGTGATGAATTTGATCTGGAAACGCTCTGCCAGCTTTGCCAGTTCAGCGGTGCGCATCATCGTGCCATCCTCCCGCATGATCTCGCAGCACAGGCCGCATTCTTTCAGCCCTGCCAGACGGCACAGGTCAACGGTTGCTTCCGTGTGACCGTTGCGCTCCAACACACCGTTCTTTTTTGCCAGAAGGGGGAACATATGGCCCGGTCTGCGGAAATCTTCTGCTTTTGCGTGATCGTCCACACAAGCCATCGCCGTAATGGAACGCTCTGCGGCAGAAATGCCCGTAGAAGTAGAAACGTGGTCGATGGACACCGTAAATGCCGTTTCATGGTTGTCGGTGTTATACTGCACCATCTGCGGAAATTGCAGCTTCTGGACGAAAGCCTCGGACATCGGCATACAGATCAGACCTTTGCCGTGGGTCGCCATAAAGTTGATGTTTTCGGTGGTGGCAAATTCGGCAGCACAGATGAAGTCCCCCTCGTTTTCACGGTCGGGGTCATCCGTTACCAGAATGATTTTTCCTTGCTTCAGGTCTTGCAAAGCTTCGGGAATGGTATTGAAGTTCATCGTAAACTCTCCTTAAAAGCCGCAGCGCAGCAGCATTTCTTTTGTGAGCGTGTTTTGCTTCGGTGTTTCTGATGGAAGCAGCCTCTCGATATATTTTCCAACAACATCGGTTTCCAAATTGACAAAATCCCCTTTGTGCCGTTGGTTCAGGTTCGTCTGACGGACGGTGTGCGGTATCGTGGACACGGAAAAGCCCGTAGGTTCCACCGCAGCCACGGTCAGGCTGATACCGTCTATTGTGATAGAGCCTTTTTCAACGACATAGCGAAGGATCGCAGAATCTGCATGAATGGTGTACCAGATAGCCGTATCGTCTTTTCGGATATTAGCAATGCGTCCGACGCCATCCACATGGCCTGCTACGATGTGTCCGCCAAAACGTCCGTTGGCCGGCATGGCACGTTCCAGATTGACAGCACTTCCAACGGTGAGCTGTGCAAGTGCAGAGCGGTTCAAGGTCTCGTGCATGACATCCGCAGCAAAGCTATCCGGGAAGAGCTGCCTGACGGTCAGACAGATGCCGTTGACGGCGATGCTGTCGCCGATCCTGGTTCCTTCCAGAACCGTTTTTGCACGAACAGTCAGCACGGCGGAATGCTGTCCCCGATTGATGGATTTTATTGTTCCGACTTCTTCCACGATTCCGGTAAACACGGGTACTCCACCTCACTTTCGATCAGGAAATCTTTGCCAAGCTGTTCCAATCGGCTGTTCTTCAGGCGGAATGCAGCATCCGGAAGCGGGACACCTGCACCCTCAATGGGTGCTTTGGCATCCCTTCCTCCGAACAGCTTCGGGGCAATGTAAGCCTGTACCTGCTGCACGATGCCGCTTTCCAGTGCAGACCAGTTCAAGGTTCCGCCGCCTTCCAGCAGAATGCTGTCGATCTGCTCCTGCCCCAGCTGTTCCATCAGTTGCAGAAGATTCACATGACCGCAATGCGCTTCCAGACAAAGGACCCGGCACCCGGCCTGTTGATATGCCGCCTGCTTCTCCGGGTCGCCGCAGCAGGTCGCAAGAATGGTCGGAACCTGTTTGGCGGTCATGACCACCTGTGATTGCAGCGGTGTCCGCAAATGTGTATCACAGATGATCCGGACGGGATCACGGCCACCCTCTATCCGGCAGGTCAGCAGCGGGTCATCTGCTAGGATGGTTCCGACTCCCACCATAATGCCGCGGAATCGGTGTCGCTGCCGTTGAACATGATTCCGGGCAATTTCCCCGGTGATCCATTTGGAAGCGCCTGTGTATGTGGCGATTTTTCCGTCCATCGTCATGGCGTATTTCATGGAAACGAAGGGGCGTTTTGTGGTGATATAGTGGAAGAACACCTTGTTCAGCGCATCGCATTCCTCTTGCAGAACATTTTCGGTCACATCTATGCCGTGTGCGCGCAGGATTGCAATTCCTTTTCCAGCCACCAGCGGATTCGGGTCAGCAGAACCCACGACCACCCGGTGAATGCCCGCGTCCAGAATCGCATCCACGCAGGGCGGCTGCTTTCCGTAATGGCAGCACGGCTCCAATGTCACATACAGGGTCGCTCCCTGCGGATCTTCGGTGCAGGATGCCAGCGCATTGCGCTCCGCATGAGCCTGACCGTATCTCTGGTGCCAGCCCTGTCCGATGATCCTGCCCTCTTTTACGACCACGGCACCCACCATCGGGTTGGGCGATGTCCATCCGCAACCCTTTTTTGCAAGCTGCAAAGCCAGACGCATATAGTCTTTGTCGTTCATCGTGTTGCCTCCAAAAGAAAAAGCCCTGAACAAAAACGTTCAGGGCAAGCCGAAAAAACACAAGGGATCCTTGTGCAAAAAAGAAAGCTCCAGAATGCAAACGCATCCCAGAGCAGCCTCCACAAGCGCAGAACCGTGCGGGCTCTGCGCTTGGTATCTTCTTTCATCCAGACTGTACTGTCGGCTTCGGAGTTTCACCGAATCATGCCTTACGGCTCGTGGGCTGTACCACCGGTAGGGAATCGCACCCTGCCCTGAAGATTTCTGATTCAATTACAGCGGCATTATAGCACGGCTCCTTTCGGATTGCAAGGGCATTCTGCAAACCGGGACGAAACCGGGATGAAGCAAATCGCTACAACAATAAAATCACATCGTCCGTAGGACAATGTGAACGGAGAATCCAAAGGGGCGCGGGTCGCCAGTGGCGACCTCAAAATGCGTTGCATTTTGAAGCGCTTGACCGAGCCGACAGGCGAGAGCAGCGCCCTTTGGCACACGACTTTGCTTGCAAAGTCTATTCCGAACAAGACGGTACGAATGGGAGGTGCTGGAAATGGCAGCAGAAAAGACCAAGGTCTACACATGAAGGTAGATACCACTGCCATTGAGCAGGAGATCGCCGCCTATGAGAAGCAGCTACGGCAGCACTACTCCACAAAATCCCGGCTTATGGAGGAGATCGACCGCCTTTATAAGATGTACGATAAAATCGAAGAGGTGGAAAATGGACTGATGGATGCCCGGGCAAAGAAGCAGGCCATTGAAGCCGACAAAATCACAGGCGACAACATCTATAAGATCCTGATTTGCTTTGACAAGCTTTATGCCACCATGACCGAGGCGGAACGCCGAAGACTGGTGGAAATTTTGATCGACGAGGTGCAGATCTACCCGGAACGCCAGCCTAATGGACAGTGGCTGAAGTCCGTCCGGTTCAAGCTGCCCATCATCGACCATGACCTTGAATTGAGTTTGGACAATCAGGATCGTGTCGAAGTCGTAGACGCTCTGATACCCCAGCGCCAGCAGCTTTTGTGCAGCATCCTTGCTGCGGCGGCCGCTGCGGCAGTAGATCAGCAGCGTCGCCTCCTTATCGGGCAGCGTCTCGGGCATTTCGCTCCCGATGCTCTCGTTGGGCACAAGGACGGCGTTTTCAATATGCCCGCCATCGTATTCCTCCCGGGTGCGGACATCCACCACCACGATCTCCTGCGAGATCATCATCTTATAGGCTTCCTCGGCGCTGATCTTATGATACGCCGCCTTGCCGGGAGCGTCCTCCTCTGTCGGCACCGGCTTGTCCTTGGTTCCCCCGCAACTCACCAGAAGCAGTGCAAGCACGGCGGCAAGTGCCGCGAAAAGCAATATCTGACGCATAATCAACCTCCAATGCAACTGTGTTTACTGCTGATACAGTTTATATTGAAATATAACAGATACAGTTAAAACTGTTAAGGTACTTCGAGGCAGCTTTTGGCGCACAAGCCCTTTGTGGTTGTTGACAGAGAAGAAAATATAGGTATAATAAAAGCAAAATAATAAGACTCATTCTTGCATTTAGAGGGTTGGCGGTATGCCAAAATACGCAGAGGAGATATTGGCCGCCGTAACGGAGCTGCAGCAGCATCCCACGGCGGAGCAGGTGTTCCTGGAGATGAAAAGGGAGCATCCCAGCATC
>OHJO01000219.1_pt1 | contig 37502 bp, 36 predicted proteins | sample 1568561 | NCBI WGS metagenome assembly OHJO01 (sample SAMEA3879556, study PRJEB24766) | human gut metagenome | biome: human-associated habitat; feature: feces | place: USA | collected 1985/1987
CCGAAGTCGGCAGGTTTATTTCCTCCGATGTCCTCCTCTCCACCGGCCAGGGCGTTCTCGGGCATAACGCATATGCGTATTGCGGGAATAACCCCATTGTTCGGGAAGATACAAATGGCTATGACTGGTGGCATTGGCTTATTGCAGGTGCCGTTGTTGCGGCTACAGCAGTGGCGTGTGTTGTAACTTGTGGTGGTGCAGCTGCCGCTATCACGGCTGTAACATTGGTTTCAAATGGATTTGCCGCTGCAACTACATCAGCAACCGTAGCTGCAGGGATCTTTATTGGTACATCAACGGCACTTGCTTGCAATACAATGGCTGCCGTTGCCGAATCAGGGTCGGTCGAAGATTTTATGGATCAGGGCGACTGGCTAACCGTTGCATCCACTGTTAGCGGAGGTGTATGTGGAGGGATTTCTTCCTATGGTTTATGTAAAAATCAATTTAGTGATTCCCCTCAAGCTAAAGTTCCGAAAGAAGCAAAAAAAACATACAATTATGTAAGAAAGCATAACGGCAGGCCTCCTAATGGCTATGTCGGCGGCAATAAGTTTGCAAATGACGGAAGATTCGGCGGAGAGGTGTTGCCCAGAACAACGCTGTATCGAGAATACGATATTTACCCTCGTATACGGGGAATTAATCGTGGAGGCGAACGCATTGTTATTGGTGGTGACGGTAGTGGCTGGTATACTCCAGATCACTATATGACTTTTCTGCGTTTTAGATAATTCTGGGAGCAATCCAAAATGATATTTAAAAAAATTAACAACGGCAACGAACTCTATGCCTTATTTTATGAGAATTCACATATAAGAGGACGCTATACGGCTTTTATACGCGGAAAAAGAAGCACAACTTGCAGCGGCTTTTTGAAGGAGTATTCCGCAGCATTCCAATTTCCTTATTATTACGGAAACAATTGGAGCGCATGGGATGAGTGCGCAACAGACTTGAGTTGGCTCATGTTTGATTCGGTTGCGCTCATCATTGATGACTATGAAAGCTTGTTTGTTGATGAACCGGACAAGGAACGCATTCTTGCAGATGTGGAAAAAGAGCTTCGTTATATTGAAAACTATTGGCAAAAACGTATGTTCGTTCCGTTTTACGTGTTTGCATGTACCGGTTTCAAATAAAACTTATATAACCGCAGCATTAAGAACGGCAGCTCCACCGATTCGCAATGGGGCGATCTGCTGACGGCGGTTACGGACGGAACGGTATCGACCGGTTCAAAGCAAAACAGCACCGTTTCATATGATGAAATGGGCAATCCGACGCGCTACCTCGGTGCGACCATGACTTGGGCAGGCAAACAGCTCAAGTATTGGGGCAAGTCAGGAAAGTATGTCAACTTTGCATACAACGAGGACGGCATACGCACCCAGAAAAACGCCGACGGAATCTTAACAAACTATTATTACAACGGCAGCCTTTTGATAGGCATGACTGTCGGTTCGGGCAGCAGCACAAGAATTCTCCGCTTCAGCTACGATTCTTCCGGCAGCGTTGTTGCGGTGGATTATTCAACCGATAACGGTTCAACGTTCAACACCTACTATTACCTTCGCAATGCACAGAATGACATTGTGAAACTCATTGACAACAGCGGCAGCACTGTTGTAGAATATTGCTACGACAGCTGGGGCAAACTGCTGTCAACATCGGGCTCACTTGCGTCCACACTCGGAAAGAATAATCCCTTCCGTTACCGTGGGTATGTCTATGACGAGGAGACAGGTTTCTACTACCTCCAAAGCAGGTACTATAACCCCGAAGTCGGCAGGTTTATTTCTGCGGATGATACAGAGTATCTTGGTGCAGACGGCAGCGCACTAAGTTATAACCTATTTGCTTACTGCTTAAATAATCCTGTAAATCGAACCGATGCGGACGGCAATTGGTCGCTGCCGAACTGGGCAAAAGTTGCCGTTGGCGCAGTAGCAATTGCCGGATTGGCAGTAGCCACGGTTTGTACCGGTGGGGCCGCCGGAGTAATCGCTGGTGCAGCATTAACGGGTGCTATATCCGGAGGAATATCAGGTGCTGTTTCAGGTGCTATTTCAGGTTCTATTGAAAACGGTTGGGAAGGTGCATTAGATGGTGTATGTACCGGCTTTATGTCAGGAACGTTAATCGGAGGTATAACTGGAGCTGCGACATCAGGCCTTTCTATGGCAACAGGTGCTGTTAAAGTTGTTGGCTCTGCGCAAAAGACAGGAACTATATTGCACAAAGCTGCATCAAATTTAGAAGCAGGAAAAATGGCACTGAACCCTGTCAAATATTCAAAAATCACATTGAACAGATCCTTAAACACGGCAGGTCTGTCTGGAAGAAGGGTGCCAGATGTTATTGGTATAGCGCGTAATGGTTCAAGCAAGCTAATTGAAGTTGTTAGCAAGAGTCAAACCGTTAGGCAAATGACTGCTAAGTGCATATCTATGGTTAATGCAAATCCCGGTGCTTCTTATAAGGTTGTCGGGTGGGCAGCTACAATCAGTCGATTATTTAGGTAATGGAGGGTATCAATGTATTGCTCTTTAAGAATTTATGCTGATAAAATAGCGGATTCAATAAGTGCTCAAAATATACTAAGCTTGTTTGATCTATTCGGTAGCATTTTTGGTTGGTCGTACGATTACATATCGTATATGTTTTTTGACCCGGACGCTGATTATATGTTGATAGACAAAAGCTATACGTATGATTCTCGTGGAAAAAAAGATTTCTCGGATACCAATATTAACGCAGTGTTTGTTGGAAAATATGGGGAATCATCCGCGCCAATCATTACTGCTTCATGCACAGAGAATGCCGTGCAATTATATTCAAAACATCGTATACAAATTCAATACCCGATATCCTCAGAACCTTACATTATCAGAGTTGATTATTCGCAAAAAGGAGCGCAGAAGCTAACGCTTAAATCATATAACTATATTATTCAATTGTTATGCACTTGCGGTTTTAGCGTTAATAATGGAATCTATCATGTATACAGAAACAAGAATGAAGCAACAACTCTTGATGGTGGCCAAATTGGCTTCTGTTTAGGACTTTACGGGCGAGCTAATTTAAAAAATTACCTTAAGCATCGCAAGGGCGGTTGTCGGGATAGAACTATGGGCGTATATTATGCTAATTCATTACGTACAGATTCGATAAGTACAAAGATCATTGAAGCAATCAAAGATGTGGTTGGACGCAGCAATGTTATACAGGAGGGTAATATTTTCTCTTTTTCATTAGGACCTATGATAAATGCAACTCCCAATTATCGGATTAGACGAGCGATAATTATAAACAAGTTACAAAACATATTGCGTTAATGGGATAAAAGGCAGTTTGTTGGGATGATCCCAAGCTCTAAAAAAGGCTTCAGTAAACTCGACAAGTGCTGCGGTGCATAACGGCACAACCTTTAACACCTATTATTATCTCCGCAATGCCCAGAGCGATATCGTCAAACTCATTGACAAAACCGGAGCGACCGTTGTAGAATATACGTACGATTCTTGGGGCAAACTGCTGTCAACCTCGGGCTCACTTGCGTCCACACTCGGAAAGAATAATCCCTTCCGTTACCGTGGATATGTCTATACCGGCAATCTGACGATTGACGGACGAAGAGACAGGTTTCTACTACCTCCAAAGCAGGTACTATAACCCCGAAGTCGGCAGGTTTATTTCCTCCGATGTCCTCCTCTCCACAGGCCAGGGCGTAATTGGGCATAATGCGTATGCGTATTGCCTGAATAATCCGGCGAATATGAGTGATAGCTGCGGTTCGTATGCTGAAGCAATAAAGCCGCTTGATGGAGCCGGAGGGGGAAGTCTTGGCATTGGTATTGGTATCGGTTCACTGATATTAACAATTATTTCTGCCATTACTAACATAACAACATCGAAGCCGAAGGTTAAAACTGAAAAGGAGCAAGCTTATTTTACTACCAACCCTATGGATTTCAATCCCGTGGGGCTTACAATGACAACGTACCCCGGAACTAAAAAAGGTGCAATAATTAAGTGGTGCGATCCAACGAATGGAGCTACAGTGTTCGAATGGAACGAGGATTTGAAGCACGGGTCGCACTACCATGTTTTTATGCCTAATTTGAATGGACTGCATGACGGAACTCATTATTACCCGGGGCAACGTGTGCCCGAACCGTGGAATTCTTTATATTTTTGAGGTGTGGGATGATAATAAACAACGGAAACATCCATGAAGCAAACGATATCAGTCTGCATGATGCCTACTTTGAAAGTTTTGTGTTTGATCGTGCACATAACCGTCTTGAAACAGTAGTCAAACCAGAGTGGCCATTTTCTATACAAACTGATTTTAATGATAACGTATCAATTGAATACACCAAACTCAGGAGAATTCGCATAACCTGTACTGATGTGATCGGAACAGAAATATCTAACTGCGAGTATTGGGGTGCTTCTCCGCATATTTTTTCGATGAGCATAATAAGCGGAGGTGAGTCGCTGCTTGTACAAAGACTGTTTGAAGACATGAAACCCGAATACAAATTCTGTAAGTTGAAATCCAAAAACGACTACATAGAAGTTTTGATTGAGTTTTCATCCGGCGACAAACTGCGGACGGCGTGCAGGAGTGTTCAGTTTTCTGAGATCGAAAGTGATGAATAAAAAATAATGGTATAAAAGGTTAACATCAACGATCATCGAGAATGTCCAGAATCGATTGAAAAACCTTAATGCGGCAGACTTCAAATACGAAGTGTAACGCTATATTAGTACTAATGTCTTTCGTACTCCCCGGTGAGCTATCGTCAAACTCATTGACAAAACCGGAGCAACCATTGTAGAATATGCTTACCTCAACAGCGATTTAGCCGCTGTTGAGGTTTGACAGTTGGGGCAAACTGCTGTCAACCTCGGGCTCACTTGCGTCCACACTCGGAAAGAATAATCCCTTCCGTTACCGTGGATATGTCTATGACGAGGAGACAGGTTTCTACTACCTCCAAAGCAGGTACTATAACCCCGAAGTCGGCAGGTTCATTTCCTCCGATGTCCTCCTCTCCACCGGCCAGGGCGTTCTCGGGCATAACGCATATGCGTATTGCGGGAATAACCCCATTGTTCGGGAAGATACTCAGGGCAATCTTTGGGGATTGATTGCGGCGGCAGTCGGTGCGGTAACCGGAGCTGTAGTTGGTGCGGTGACCGGAGCCGTAACCGGAGCAATCACAGCTCTTGCCAGTGGAAGCGATTTTGGAGAAACTATTGTTGCCGGGATTGCCAGCGGCGCGGCTGCAGGTGCAATTACGGGAGCAGCCGTTGGAATTGCCTCCGATGTCGTATCGGTCGGTATTGCTGCAACCATTGTCATTGGAGGTGGAGTTCTTTCAGGCGTTGCAAGCGAATTGATAGATGCGAAAATCAGCAAAAGGCATTCGACGGTTGCTGATTTCGTGATTTCGGGTCTTATTGGCGGTGTCGGCAGCTTAATCGGTTATGGTGCCGGCGGTGGTCACGAAGGATTAGTTGCGGTGAAAGAAGGCGTGAAAGAATTGGTCGGTTCATTCAAAAAAACGGTTTTTAAAAAAGTTGCCAGGAATTTCTTTAATGATAAGCTGGAGGAAATTGCAACGGGAAGCGTATTTGGAGTTATCGAAATGGCGTTTAACGAAGCATTGCATCGCAGGGCAAAACTGTTTTTTCCGGACTTGGGGGAATAAAACGTGAAACACAATGCATTCCCGATATGGCAAGATAATTTGTTTTTGTTCGTTCTCATTGTTTTTCCTTGGTGCTTAGTTTTCTTCTTCGGCAACACAGACGCAGAACGTTTCGCCGGTTTGATTTGTATAGGGTGTGTGTTTACCATGTTCATTGTTTTGATAAGGCCGTTTGCATACTCTTTTCTGCGTATTCAAATAACCTCTGAGGGATTGCGGCTCACTGCCCCATTTTTTAGGAAGGAGTTGAAATGGAGTAACTTCGATCGAATCGAACTCGACTATTATGACGCAAAGGATATAACACGCAGTTATTTTGTGGTTCATTTTATACCGACAGGAAGCACATTCAAACCATTAAAATCGGTTTCAAAACTGCCGTCGATTGCATCCGAATATGTATATCTGACATATACGGATTCAGTCAAAAGGGATTTGGTGCAATTTGTCCCTGAAAAACTGCTTAAGAAAATACGGAATGCTCCGTTTAAATGCATCAGTTTTGAGACTGCACAAAAAATCGACAACATGCTAAAAAAAGGTGACCCGATGTGCGAATTAAAGCTCAGCGGCAATCGATTTGTCATGCAGCGGGCTGCCGTGTTTGAGTTTATTGAGGTTTGCATAATTATAACAGCATTGATTGTTTTGCTGGCTTTTCTTAAGAAAATTTTAGTTGTTACTGCAATGGCTGCTATAATTGCTTTGATGTTGTTCCTGTTCTTCAAGGGGCGCGGTCTTAAAACAGAATTCGGCAGGGAAGAGATAGTTGTTCAAAAAGTGCGCGCAAAACCTGAGAGGTATTCTGTGCAGGCATTGCAGTTTGTTCCACGATTTCGCGATTCGCTTACGATTGTGAAAGTAAACGGAAAACGAACAGCAAGCTTTTCAAGCTGGATGATACCCCTTCTGAGATTAATTGAGTTCTATGGTGAAAGAACCAATGACCGTCAAATACTGTCTCCGCAATGCCCGGAGCGATATCGTCAAACTCATTGACAAAACCGGAGCAACCATTGTAGAATATGCTCACCTTAACAGCGATTGAGTCGCTGTTGAGGTTTGACGGTTTGGGTAAACTGCTGTCAACCTCGGGCTCACTTGCGTCCACACTCGGAAAGAATAATCCCTTCCGTTACCGTGGATATGTCTATGACGAGGAGACAGGTTTCTACTACCTCCAAAGCAGGTACTATAACCCCGAAGTCGGCAGGTTCATTTCCTCCGATGTCCTCCTCTCCACCGGCCAGGGTGTTCTCGGGCATAACGCATATGCGTATTGTCTGAATAATCCGGTGAATATGGACGACCATGACGGCAACTGGCCTAAATGGATAGAAGACACTGCGAATTGGGTGAAAGATAACATTGTTCAACCAATAAAAAAGGTCTTTTGTGCATTAAAACAAAGCAATGTGCCGAAGGCATCTTCACACGATGCAAATCGGCGACCCAACACCGGAGAGCCCGGAAGCACTTACACTGCCCCTAACGGTGATTCAAGAACTTATGGGGCAGATGGTAAACCGGAACATGATTACGACCATAATGACCACGGAAGGCCGGATAAACATCCCCACGATTCAAAGGGAGGACATCATCACGATTGGAAAAATGGAGTCAGGGGTTCGGCATACACATTCAGTTGGGGAACCGTTGCAGGGGCGGCATTAGTGACTGTTTCTGTAATTGGAATCATTGTTGTCGCAGCTGACGACGTTACAGGAATTGGCGTTGCTGACGATTTCTTGTTAGGTCCTTTGGGTGCGGGTATAGGTGAAGGTTTGGCTTTGATACTTGGGTGAATTCAGAGAGGGATCATTTTATGTGGAATGAAATCAGTACCGATGACGATGTGCTGAAGCTTATGGAAGCCGTATGCTTTTTTCACGACAGCTGTATAAAAGAAATGAGCTATGTAAGCGGAGCTTATGTTGACGTTAATCTTTCAATGTATCCGTTGAACAGTCTTCGAGTGTTAAGGGTGCTTATTCAACGCCAGTATGAGAAAGATTCTATGATAGAGCTGGAATTTCAAGGTTTGAAATACGTCAAGTTTTTCCCCGTTGATGAAAGCTACACCTGCGAAATATTGGGTTCGACAATGATTATGAAGGATGGAACCATTTACTGGTGTGATTGCGATAATTTATCAGAAGCCGATTTAGACGAATATACGGGTACTTTAATTTGTGCTTCAAAGCTCAGATGGCGTTCCATTGAAGGCCACTTGGGGGAAAGTGCTTTTTACCGTCCTGTAGTTTAAACTGAGCATGTACTATACTTAAAGCATTATTGCCGCGATGTTTGCCGTCACGATGCAGATGTACTCTCAACCTCGGGCTCACTTGCGTCCACACTCGGAAAGAATAATCCCTTCCGTTACCATGGGTATGTCTATACCGGCAATCTGACGATTGAAGGTTGATGTATGGATAAAAAAGCTTTTAAGGAATTTTGCAAAAATGAATTTGAAGTGCACGGATTCAAAAAACAACGAAACGTTTTTTATTTGACCGGACATGATCTTTTGTGCGGGATTGATCTGCAAAAATCCAATTATGCCGATGTCTACTATGTTAATTATTATTATTTCATAGGTGAGTTTGACGATATAACAGGTTACCCCACCCACTACGAAAGCGATATTCACGGAAGGATTACCGTAATGTCCAGAAAGCAAACTTCTCACGGGAAGCAATTTATGACTGCTCAAATTGAATATGAAGAATATATGGAAGAAGAATTGCGACCATTTTTTGAGAGGGCGTTCGAAGAAGAAATTCTCCCACCCGTGGATCGCGGTAAATCGTTTATAATTGACAATATTGGGAAACTTTATTCTTTAACAATGCACAAAGAAGAAGTTATACAAAAGTTAAAATCGTGATTCATACCGGCATGCAGCAACGTACTAATCTTTTCATATTACTTCCTTTCTTTCATTAAAAATCAAAAGTATCTGTTGACAATTGCACCGGTGTTCAGTTACCAACCCATTAAACCTCGACGGCGAATAAGGGCAGGATCCTCCGTCTGCCAAGTCATTATTTCTTCGGCTGAAAAGAAACGCTCAGCAAATTTTCCGAAAATGTTGAGTGAACCTCCGAAGTCGTGCTTGTATAAAAAAGCAAATGCTTCATTTTCTTGAGATACAGTTCTTTCGAGAATTGCGCACAGTTTTTCATCCGTGCGCTCAACCTTTTCGGATCGAAACGCTTCAAACAGAGTTGCAGCATCAAAGTCTGAACCTTCAGGTACAAGTATCATAAGGTTTGAAGTGTCCGCCGTAAAGCAATCCCTTCCTTTGCCGAATGTAATGCCGAAATACATTTTACCGTGGCTCGTGGTATATGCCCCGTCATAAAACCCCGGAGGAATGCCGGCAAGTTTCCAGATCTTTTTGTAATCAGTTATTCGACTGTACATCCCGTTAGGAACAAAGATGCAGCAAATATGATAAATTCGGTATTTGTCGATGTCAATTTTCAGCATAAGAGCTTCATCCCATAATACCGGGGTACCGATAGGTATACTCTCATTATCGCTTTTTTCAAACTGGATGCAAGTGTTCGCTTCTATTGAAACTCGGTTGCATGCAGTATTGAGTTTGTAATCACATCTTAACATCTATTACACCTGCTTTCCCATTAAACCTAATACCAGAAGTGTAAGCCATTCTGTATCATGTTGGATGCTTTGTCAATTATTCCTGCATTAAAATGTCGCGGTAACACGCTTCCATCTTTAAAGAGATGTCCTCCCAAATCGTTCCGAATGAATTTATTGCCATAAATCTCCAACTTTGCAAAGACGGTACGCCCATTCGCAGTGCTTACTTTGGTCAGCATTTGTGACATTGGAATGTTCACACTCCTTTTAGCTTGGTACATCGCATAACGTTGCGAACCGCACCTGTTATGCACCAACACAAACTCATCCGAGTCTGCATTTGCAGAGACATAGTATGTGTGATAGTCTTCGACCTCAAAGTTATAGACGGTTACGGGGTTTCAAGCAGTTTCATTCGCTCAGCGCTTAAAGCTTCAAATTATTATTGAGCTGTATGGGCTTGCACTCCTGCGTTTTCGCAAGAATTTGCTCAGCAATGTTTTGAGGTGCATAAACAGCATAACCATAGCTGTAAGCACATGAACCGCCAATGGTTAAATCGTCTCCGTAATATGCAGTGCTGATTGACGGAAAAAGTAAAGAATATCGCAGAGTTTCAGATGTTTCGGACATCATATATGCATACAGTTCTTTTGACGCATTTTTGCGCGTATGCATATGACGTCAGCATCTTCTCCGGGGAATGCAAGGTAATCCCAAACACTTTCATGCATCACAGGGCGATAATTACCGGCAGAATCTCCGCTTCCGAAGAAAATCACATCATCCGGGTGCAACATTTTTAATAATATGTCAAAAAGCTCCGGTGACATTGCCAAGAGATCGGAACTGCCGATAGGTTTGCTGCATTCCTCAACAATCTTCAAGACTGATTTTTTAAAGTCAATTATGCCCGCATTGCATGTTATCAACTCAGGCGGTTCAGCCCTCCTATATTCGCAGTTGCATGTAAGCAAACTTACTGCGGATAATGTAACAAATGCAAGCCTCAGCTCGCAAAGCAAGGATTTTGCGTAACGAACATCGCAGGAGTCGGCTCGTTTGTTTACATCTGTGAACATATCGGTTGCTCTGCAATAAATGCAGCCGAGGCATCTCTGATTGAGATTGTTCGCATATCTAAACTCAAGCTCAAAATCAATGAGGTTGACGGATTTGGGCTCGCCGACAGGACGAAACTCATTGTACAGGACAGTTATTTCTTTTGGGCGAGAAATATGTTCGCATTCGAAAAAGATAACCGTTTGATTGTCACCGGTCTGCTTTATATCGTGCAGATAAATAACTCTGCTGCCTTTTTTGTAGCAACAGCCTGAATACGTCGTCCTGATAATCGAGTTAAAAAGAACTTTCATATGCTAACTCTCCAAACCACACATGAAAATGTTTATACTTTCCCGCAAACTTGTTTTCTGCAGCATGATAGTGCGCATATTCTCCGGGACCGTGCCATTCAAGCCGTGGGGCTTCAGCCAAAAAGCAGTTCAAGCAGAACCAATCGGTTTCAATGCTTCGGCGGTTCGGCTGCTGTCACTTTGGATTGCTGAGTATATTTTACAACAGTGCTGCCGCTGTTGTCAATGAGTTCGACGATGCAGTCATGCGCATTGACGCCGGAGCAAAAAATACTCAAATATATTAATTGCCCTATTGATTTCGTTCAAATAATGAGTATAATGTAAATATACACGTTGCAAGTCAACATATCTTCAACAGAAACGCATTTGCATAGTTTTCGATTTAAAAGCAAAGGAGTTTTGTTTTATGCAAAAGAAGTCTTCCCGCCCAAGTTGTTTTAAAGCTGCAATGGCTCTGCTTTTTGCCGTTGTCTTCTTTATTTCCGGTTGTTCAGTCGGTTCGGGAACAGAACCGAGCGCAACACCTACATCGGTGCCGATCACGCAAGTTCCGACCACACCGGGACCTGAGAATGTCGGAAACGGCGAGGTGCATGACGGCAGCCTTGTTAACGTGCAGCCGAAATGCACTCTCGACATTCGCGGATTGGATTTGACGAACTGCGAATGCACGGTGAAACTCAGCAAGATAGCAAACGGGAATGCAGCCGACGGTTCACAGCAGGAACTTGAGCTCGTATTGCAGGAAACCATCAACAAACCGACCGAGGTCGATCTCAGCGGCGGTGAATTGTTCCTGCTTGAAATTCGAAATTCGGGAGAGGAAGCTTCAAATTCGGAAGTGTACAAGATATTTTTGTCGGTAGATTCCGACAATGGCAGGCCCGAACTTGTGTTCTATACAATGTACGGAACGGTGAGTCCGGAGATAACGGTTGATACGAACGTGCAGGTCGCTGCGGGCAATTCCGTTTCGTACGCGATAACGGAGGACGGTTCACTTTGGGAATGGGGACGGCTTGCGGGAAATGCGGCTCCGAAAAAGATCTTAAGCGACATCGTTTCCGTAAGCACAAGCGGTGAAGCTTCCTTTGATGAATCAACTCCGGAAGTATGGACGCATACGCTTGCGGTTGCAAAGGATGGCTCGCTGTATGGCTGGGGCTGCAACGCTTTCGGACAGATAACCGGAACTTCTCCGTCAAACTATGAAGAAAGCACTAATATCGGTGAGCCGACTTTTATGATTGGTAATATTAAACAAGCTTCCGCCGGAGGAGGTCTCTCTGCTGCGGTAACCACAAGCGGAGCACTTATCGTTTGGGGAGGAGATTATAGCGAAGAAGATCCGTCGAGCAGAGTGATTAAGACTGACGTTGCTGCCGTTGAAGTCGGTTCAGGCATCAACAAAATACTGTTTGTGCTAAATCCTGACGGAACGGTTGAGGTTATGAATGCGGTCACGAGGTCTGCAAAAAAAGTTATGGACGGCGTTCAAGAAATTCACGGTGTAGAAGGATACAACGCGTCATGCCTTGCGCTGAAAAAGGATGGCTCGCTGTGGCTGATAGAATCGGGTCAATTCGGTGATGACACACAGACAACAAGGATAATGAACGATGTGATTTCAGCCGCTGCGTATTCGCGGGATTTATTGGAATATGAAGATAAGCCTCTTTACGTTGTTAACAAAGCGGGACAGCTTTTGAAATCGGTTGACTCGAACCTGAAGAACTTTTCGGTTGTGATGGAAGGCATTGTTTCCGTGTCTGCGGGCAGAACTCATGCGCTTGCCGTAACAACGGAAGGAAAGGTTGTTGCGTGGGGCAGCAACGGATACGGGCAGCTGGGCAGCGGGGGGACGGTGTTTGAAACAGAAAAGCCCGTCGCCGTAACCGGAATGAATAATGCGCTTTCCGTAACCGTCGGCGGGGGAGGAAGTTTTGCTCTCGTTGTGAAATCCGATCACAGCCTTTGGGCTTGCGGCATCAATGACAGAGGACAGCTCGGCAACGGCACGACCCAAGGTTCTGCTGAATACATCAAGATTATGGACGATGTTTCAAAGGCAGAGGCGGGGGAGAACTTTGCTTTTGCCGTGAAGCAGGACGGAACACTTTGGGCATGGGGCGCAAATGACAGAGGGCAGCTCGGCGACGGCACCACGATCGACCGCCTGTCGCCGGTGAAGGTTGCAGACGGAATCGCGGATACAAATGCATACTATGCACTTACGACCGACGGAAGAATGCTTGAAATCGGCAATGGATTTGCAGAGGCGGCGACAGGAGTAAGCAGGATTCTGAACGGAAGTCTCGCAATAATGACCGATGGCTCGCTTTGGTCATGTTCAGTCGAATATGATGACTATTATATAACGGATGATGTAATAAGCGCATGTGAAAGTGAAGCGAACTGCTACGTAATTAAAACAGATCATTCGCTGTGGTCGACTGAAATGTTCTCTGAAGATGAAACATTCTCCGGAACTGAAATTGCCCACGGATACAAAGAAGTTGCAAGCTTCGCAAATGAACTTGAAGCAGTGGAATGGCCGGAGTTTGTGCTGCTTGATGCCGACAACGTGCTGTATTACTTGGATTACATTGATGGTGACGGCAATCTCCAACTGAAAAAGATTGCAGATAATATTGCAGCGTTTGCGTTTTCTTCCGTGACAGTGGAGAACGACTGCGGAACACATTTCTGTATTGACACAAGCGGTCAGCTCTACGCTTTGGGCAAGAACAGCTACGGAGTCTTTGGAAAAGGCAGAACGGCAGGATACAGCGATACACCCGTCACCGTTGCCTTTCCAAATTGATAATGCATCGATGTTCCTTACGGCAAACTGAACAAAAGACCCACCGCCGCAAACCGAGGCGGCGGGTCGTTTCACTGTCCGTGAATTGCCGCAGGATTTATCGTCATTCAACGGCTGCGGAAAGAACTTTGCCTATCGAGTCATTGATAACAAGGTTTGCGTAGTTATCATACAGAGTGCCTGTTTTGTTAATCAAAACGAGTTTATTGCCGGAGTAATAATTAATAAGTCCGGCGGCGGGGTAGACTTGGAGCGATGTGCCGCCGACAATAAGCATATCGGCGCGGGATATATGCGCGACTGCGCCCGCAAGAACATCGGGATCGAGAGATTCTTCATAAAGCACAACATCGGGTTTTATCATGCCGCCGCAGGGGCAGTACGGAATGCCGCTGTGGTTTTTTACATATTCGGCATCAAAAAATCTGTTGCAGCGCATACAGTGATTGCGATGAATTGAACCGTGAAGCTCATAAACGTTTTTGCTGCCTGCAAGCTGGTGCAGCCCGTCGATATTTTGAGTTACAACGGCTGTTAGTTTGCCCTGCGCCTCAAGTTTCGCAAGTGCAGCATGCGCGGCATTCGGCTTTGCGTCAGTTGTAAGAAGAAGTGTTTTATAGTATCTGAAGAAAACATCGGGCTTGCGTACGAAAAATGTATGCGAAAGCAGCTCTTCGGGAGGGTAACCGAATTGCTGAATGGCTTTAAAAATTCCGTTTTCACTGCGAAAATCCGAAATGCCGCTTTCTGTTGAAACACCGGCTCCGCCGAGAAAAACAACGCGCCTGCTGCTTTGGAGCATCTGCTTGAGATTATCGATTTTTTGTTCGAAATCTGATTTCGTATTTTTTATTTCGTTCATTTCTTCCGTTCCGATCCTTTTCTTTCAGTTTTGCTGATAAAGGCTTAAGCTTAACGCATCCTGCAAAAAAATTTCGTCGGAGCCTTCGGATCAGCTTTTCCGAAATCAATTATATCATTTTTGTCAGTGAAAGCAATACCGAAAACGGAAACACTCTCCGCAGATTCACTTCCGTATAATAAGACGGCGAAAAACAAGGCACTCGGGAAAAATTTTGTCGGGAAACTCAATATATAGGTTGACTTAGCTTACGGATAGGTCTATAATTCATATTATGGCGATGTTTGGCGGCGTTCATTTTCCGCCGATTCGCCCGGCATGATAAGTATTGCCGAAATTCAGAAACGGGGTATCTCTTTTTGTGCGGCGGACAGTTTTATGTACGCTGCCGAAATCCGAACGATGCTGCGGGCTTCTGAAATCAACTTTTTATTCGCCTTTTGGGGGAGATTATGAAACTGAATGAAATGACCGAGCAGCAGCTTCAGGAGTTCTATTCCGAAGTGCTTGCCGAGTATCAGAATTGTTTGGCACAGGGATTGAACCTCAACATGTCAAGAGGTAAGCCCGGGCTTGAGCAGCTTGCACTTTCCGATGACTTGTTAAACATGTATATCGATCCTGCGGACACCAGGCCCGATGGAGTTGAAGCTCGTAATTACGGCGAGCTTATGGGTCTGCCCGCATGCCGCCGACTTTTCGCCGAATTGCTCGGTGTGCGTTTCGAACAGGTCTTTGCCTGCGGAAATGCAAGCCTCACATTGATGTACGACCTTATTTCAAAGGCATATACCCACGGCCTGCTGCATTCGGAAAAGCCGTGGTGCAAGCTTGAAAAAATCAAATTCCTCTGCCCGTCGCCCGGCTATGATCGCCATTTCAAAATTTCAGAAACATTCGGCATGGAGCTTATAACCGTTCCGATGCTTGAAAGCGGTCCGGATATGGATCTTGTTGAAAAACTTGTCAATGACGAGGCTGTAAAGGGCATGTGGTGCGTTCCGAAGTATTCAAACCCGGACGGAATCACCTATTCCGATGAAACGATTGCACGCCTTGCTTCGATGAAAACTGCGGCTCCCGATTTCACCCTTGTTTGGGACAATGCGTATTGTGTACACGAATTTGAGGGCGATTTTGTTCCATTCGCGAACATGCTTGAAATTTGTGAAAAAGCGGGCAATCCCGACAGAGTTTTTGAATTTGCCTCAACGTCAAAAATCACTTTCCCGGGTGCGGGGGTTGCATGTTTTGCCTGCAGCGAAACAAACATGGCTTATATGAAAAAGCTTTTGGCGGCACAGGTTATAAGCTTCGACAAGCTGAATCAGCTTCGCCATGTGCTTTATTTCAAAAATGCAGCCGGTGTGCTTGCACACATGAAAAAACATGCCGCGATTTTGAAACCCAAATTCGATATCGTCAACAAATGCCTCGAGGAAGAACTTGCTCCGCTCGGCATTGCGTCTTGGCACAAGCCCACGGGCGGCTATTTCGTGAGTCTTTTTGTTCAGCAAGGCTGTGCAAAGCGCGTGCATGAACTTTGCAGAAATGCAGGCGTTGTTATGACCGATGCAGGCGCAACCTATCCTTATAAAAATGACCCTGCGAACAGCAACCTCAGGATCGCTCCGAGTTTCCCGCCGCTTAACGAACTTGAACAGGCGATGCAGGTGCTTTGTGTATGTGTAAAGCTCGCAGCCGCAGAAAAGCTGCTCGGCAAATAATTTTAATCCTATTTAGGAGGAAAAAACAATGACAAAAATGATGGATGCTCTTGTAAAGACAGAAGCAGGAAAAGGCCTGAAACTGATGCAGGTTCCCGTGCCCGAACCCAAAATGGGCGAGGTCCTCATCAAAATTCGCAAAACCGCAATTTGCGGCACGGATGTTCATATATATAACTGGGATCCCTGGGCACAGCAGCATATCCATCCCGCAATGACGATAGGTCATGAATATGTCGGTGAAATTGCACAGCTCGGCGAAGGCGTAAAAGAACTCTATGTCGGCCAGCGTGTTTCCGGCGAAGGCCATATCGTTTGCGGTCACTGCCGCAACTGCCGCAGCGGCAACGGACAGTGGTGCGCACACACCAAGGGTGTCGGCGTTGATCGTGACGGTGCTTTTGCAGAATATCTCTGCATTCCCGCAACCAACGTTATTCCCATGGATAAAAACGATATTCCCGATGATCTCATCTCGTTCTTTGACGCATACGGCAACGCAACGCACACCGCACTGATGTTCGACGTCGTCGGTGAAGATGTTCTGATTACGGGTGCAGGTCCCATCGGCATGATGGCCGCCGGCATCTGCAAACACAACGGCGCCCGCAACGTTGTTATCACCGATGTAAATGAATACCGCCTTGAGCTTGCACGCAAAATGGGCGCAAATCGTCCCGTTAATGTTGCAAAGGAAAAGCTCGAGGATGTCATGAAGGAGCTCGGCATCGTCGAAGGTTTCGATGTTGCACTTGAAATGAGCGGCAACGGCGGAGCACTCAACCAGCTCATCCACTCCATGCGCAACGGCGGCAAGGTTGCTCTTCTCGGCATCGCCGGCCCCGGCACTGTTGTTGACTGGAACGAGATAATCTTCAAGGGTCTCAATATTCAGGGCATTTACGGCAGGAAAATGTTCGAAACTTGGTACAAGATGGGCGCAATGGTTCAGGCAGGTCTTGACCTCACCCCGATGGTAACTCACAGGTTCAACTATCGTGACTTTGAAAAGGGTTTTGAAGCAATGAACAGCGGCAGCAGCGGCAAGGTTGTTCTCGATTGGACAAAGTAACCGCCGCATTGCCGATTCGGACAATATTTACGTTTTAACTGATTTTTCGGAGGTAAAAAAATGAAAAAAGCATACGAAATCTTTCGCAGCGAACTTGATTCCATCAAAGAAGCGGGCACCTACAAGGATGAACGCATAATCACAACCCCTCAGAAGGCTCGCATCGACACTACCGTTGCAAAGGGCGTTCTCAACATGTGCGCAAACAACTACCTCGGCCTTTCCAACAATCCCGAGGTTATCGCAGCAGCAAAGGCAAGCTATGATGAGTGGGGCTTCGGTCTCTCCTCCGTACGTTTCATTTGCGGCACTCAGCTGATCCACAAGCAGCTCGAACGCAAAATCGCAGATTTTCTCGGCATGGATGACTGCATTCTGTACACCTCCTGCTTCGATGCAAACGGCGGTCTGTTCGAGACTCTTCTCGGTGCGGAAGACGCGATCATTTCCGATGAGCTGAACCATGCAAGCATCATTGACGGCGTTCGCCTTTGCAAAGCAAAGAGATTCCGCTATAAGAACAACAACATGGAAGACCTTAAGGCTCAGCTTGAAGCAGCAAAGGATTGCAGAATCAAAGTTATTGCAACCGACGGCGTTTTCTCCATGGACGGTTTCATTGCCAACCTGCCCGCAATCTGTGATCTTGCGGATGAATACGGCGCACTTGTAATGGTTGATGACAGCCATGCTGTCGGCTTCATGGGCGAACACGGCAAGGGCACTCACGAACATTGCGGTGTTATGGGTCGTGTTGACATCATCACCGGCACCCTCGGCAAAGCACTCGGCGGTGCAAGCGGCGGTTACACGGCAGCTCGTCAGGAGGTTATTGACATGCTTCGTCAGAAGTCCCGTCCGTATCTGTTCTCCAACACGCTTTCACCCGCAATTTGCGCAGCATCCATCAAGGTATTCGATATGCTGAACGAATCCACTGCACTCCGCGACAAGGTTCACGAGAACACACGTTATTTCCGTGAGCAGCTCGGCAAGCTCGGCTTCGATGTTCCCGAAAGCACTCATCCCATCGTTCCCGTCATGCTCTATGATGCAAAGGTAGCACAGGAATTCGCAAGGCGCATGCTTGAAAAGGGAGTTTACGTTGTCGGCTTCTGCTATCCCGTTGTTCCCATGGGCAAAGCAAGGATCCGCACGCAGGTTTCCGCAGGTCACACAAAAGAAGACCTCGATTTCGCAGTAAAATGCTTCAAAGAGGTCAAAGAAGAAATGGGCATCTGACCATTTGCGAATAGCGGCCTGATTTTTGGGCAGAAATAAGATATGCTTCATCTGTAAACGATGTGAGCAGACAGATTTGCCTGAATGATATATTTTAAACGGGCGGTTGCAATAACCGTCCGTTTATGTATAATTATAGAAATAAAAACAAGGAGGATTGGAATCATGGAAAAAAAGATTATCCTGAGCGGCATTCAACCGAGCGGCATACCAACTTTGGGCAATTACGTCGGGGCGCTGCGCAATTGGAAGCTTCTTCAGAGTGATGACAAATTCTGCTATTATTGCGTTGCCAATATGCACGCTTTGACCGTCAGGCAGGATCCCAAGCTCCTGCTTGAGCGTTCCTTCGGAATGGCTGCATTGCTTATTGCATGCGGTGTTGATCCGACAACTTCGCCCGTTTTCATCCAGAGTGATGTGCATCAACATGCTGAGATGAATTGGGTGCTTGCCTGCAACACATATATGGGCGAGCTGAACAGGATGACTCAGTTCAAGGACAAGAGTGCAAAGCATGCCGACAATATCAATGCCGGTTTGTATACCTACCCGGTGCTGATGGCGGGGGATATTCTGCTTTATCAGGCGGATCTGGTTCCCGTCGGAAATGACCAGAAACAGCATGTTGAAATAACACGCGATATTGCCGCACGCTTCAATAATGCCTACGGCGAAACATTCAAACTTCCCGAGCCGTACATTCCGAAAGTGGGCGGCAGAGTAATGAGCCTTACCGATCCGGAAAAGAAAATGAGCAAATCGGACACTAACCCGAATTCGTATATTTCGATTCTCGATGAACCGGCGGTGATAACAAAGAAGTTTAAGCGCGCAGTTACGGACAGCGAAGGGCGAATTGCATATGAAGAAGGACGCCCCGGCATGAACAACCTGCTTTCCATTTACAGTGCGATGACAGGAAAAACAATAGAACAGACCGTTGCGGAATTTGAAGGCTGCGGTTACGGCACGCTTAAAACCGCCGTTGCGGATGCGGTTATTGCCGAGATTGAACCCGTGCAGACAGAGTACAGGCGCATACTGGCGGACAAGGCAGAGCTTGAGCGCATAACAAAGGACGGTGCACGCCGCGCTTCCGAAGCCGCAGAAAAAACGTTGGATCTTGTTTACAGGCGCGTCGGGTTGAGATGAATTCAAAAACAACAGAAGCTGTGTCAGCCGTTTTTGCTGTTGAACACTGAAAAAACAAAGGGAGCACTGCCGCATTGAGCAATGCTCTCTTTATTGTATACGGTTTAATTGTTTGGTGTACTCAAAAAAACAAACCGCGGACCCTCTTCCCCGATGGCACCCGTCGGCATAAAGCCAACGCGGAACAGTACACGCTGGGAAGCATTGTTCTCCGGAGCAGTTTCGGCTTCGATTCGCTTTACACGCGGTTGGAGAACGGCCCATTTGCAGACGGCTTCAAGAGCTTCGGTCATGTATCCGCGTCCGCAGCAGCCGTCATACAGGCCGTATCCGATTTCAACCATTCCGTCCGCATTCAACCCTTTGAAACAGAAATCACCGACAATGGTACGCGGAGAGTTTTTCAGCTCGATATACCATACCGCATACCATATCCGCTCGTTCGGGTTTTGAACACAACCCTGAAGCATTTCGGAGTAGGCTTGCTTCATTTCCGCATCGTGCTCCGCTGCAATAAGGCGCTCCATCGATTCATTTGCTGTCGGATAAAGAATCAAACGCTCGGTTTCAATTGCAAAGCCTTGCCCCCGGTTTGCAATGCAGTGATCATCAGTAAATTCCAAGGCTTTTTACCCAGTTTGCAAGCCTTTCGGCAACCTGTTCGGTAACGCCGGATGCGGAAAAATATGCAACGAGAGCTTTTTTCATTTTTAGAACATGCTCCTTTTCTTTTTTAAAGGCAGGGACATTGCGTGTGCAATGTCCCTGTGTTTGAATTACTGATTAAGCTGATTTAAATTCGGCTGAGCATAAATCAGCCTGCAACGAAAAATTATTCGTCGTCCTCGTCGTCCTTCTTTGCGGACTCGATAATCTTCTGAGCAACGTTTGCGGGAACATCTTCATAGCGAACAAACTCACTGGTGAAGGAACCGCGACCCTGAGTCATGCTGCGCAGGTCGGTTGCATACTTGAACATTTCGCTCAAGGGAGCTTCCGCAATAACAACGGTACCCTCGGAAGTGGGGTTGGTGCCGATGAGACGGCCGCGACGGCGGCTCATATCGCCCATGATATCGCCCATGTATTCATTGGGAACGAGAACTTCGTAACGATAGATCGGTTCAATAAGCACGGGGGAAGCTTTTGCACAGGCAGCCTTGTAGGAAAGGCGGGCTGCGGATTTGAACGCAACTTCCTTGGAATCAACGGGATGGTATTTGCCATCGTAAAGAGTAGCTTTGATGCCAACCATGGGATAGCCTGCAAGAACACCCTTGACCATTGCTTCACGGAGACCCTTTTCAACTGCGGGGATGAATTCCTTGGGAACTACGCCGCCGACGATTGCATTAACAAATTCAAATTCACCCGTGGGGGAGGGTTCGAAGCGCATCTGAACAACGCCGAACTGACCTGCACCGCCGGTCTGCTTTTTATGCTTACCTTCAGCCTCTGCCATGGTACGGATAGTCTCACGGTAGGGGATGCGGGGATCTGCAAGGCTTGCTTCAACCTTGAATTTGTTTTTGAGCTTTGCGCAGATAACGTCAATATGCATTTCGCCGAGACCTTTGATAAGAACATCGCCGGTTTCTGCATTCTTCTCGATCTCCATAGTGGGATCTTCTTCGGTGAGGCGGTTGATGCCTGCAAAGACTTTATCTTCTTCGCCCTGTTTCTTTGCGGAAACTGCAAGAGAAATGCAGGGAGCGGGGAACTCGATGGGTGCGAACTTGACAGGTTCTGCGGGGTCGGTCAGAGTATCGCCGGTGTTTGTGAACTGAAGCTTTGCCATTGCGCCGATGTCGCCTGCGCAGAGCTTGTCAACGTTGATGAGGTTCTTGCCGCGCATCATGTAAACCGCGCCGGATTTTTCACTCTTTTCGGCGTTGGGGTTGTATGCTGCAAAGGTTGCATCAATGGAGCCAGCATAAACCTTCATGATGGAGATCTTACCGACAAAGGGGTCAGCAACGGTCTTCATGATCTGAGCGGCAAACTTGCCGTCGCGCTTGATTTCAACGGCTTCGCCTGTGCGGGCGTTGACAGCGGGGCGGATGGGTGCCTTGTCAGCTGTGGGCATATAGTGAACAAGGTTGTTCATGAGGGTGTGAACGCCGGTGTTGAGCAGTGCGGAAACACAGCAAACGGGAGTTACGGCACCTTCTGCAATACCGAGGTTGAGACCGCGAATGATCTCTTCCTGGCTGAGTTCCATTGTGTCAAGATAGGTCATCATGAGCTCTTCATCGCCTTCTGCGGCTGCTTCCATAAGAGCTTCGCGCAATTCTTCGGCACGGCCTGCGAGAGAAGCGGGAATGTCGATTTCCTTTTCGCCCTTGCCGTCGAACCTCTTTGCGGTCATGGTGGTCAGGTCAACGTAACCGACATATGCGCCTTTTTCGATAATGGGGAGCTGAATGGGAACGCAGGTAACGCCGAACTTGTCGTGCAGGCCTTCGATTGCCTTGTCAAAGTTTGCGTTTTCGCGATCCATCTGGTTGATGACGATCATGCGGGGCATATTTGCCTTTTTGCACATGCTCATTGCTTTTTCGGTGCCGACAACGGGACCGGAAACTGCGCTGCAAACGATAATTGCGGAATCGGCAAGAGCCATTGCTTCGTATACTTCGCCATAGAAATCAAAGAAACCGGGAGCGTCAATAAGGTTTACTTTGGTTCCGTTCCACTCAAAGGGAGCAACAGCTGCGCTGATGGAAATGTGTCTTTTGGTTTCTTCGGGATCATAGTCGGAAACGGTCGTGCCGTCGTCAACCTTGCCCATGCGGTCGAGAAGCCCTGCATTGAAAAGCATTGCTTCAGTCAAAGTGGTTTTGCCTTCTCCGCCGTGGCCGAGGACGGCAATATTGCGGATGCTGTCAGCTTGATAGTTTTTCATATCGTTGTTTATTTCCCCTCTCGTGGTAATTAATAATTAAACATTTGTTTATCAATCCTGGCTGCGCTGTGCACGGAATCGGAAGCGAAACGCGCACAAGCGTACACACTATTCCTAATTATAGCATAAAAAATCAGCGTTGTAAACACATTGGTTTTCAGCATTTGCGTGTTTTGCAATATATTTGCGGATTATGCGTACCGAAGGATTCCCGTGCGGGAATCCTTCGGCGTTGTTAAGCGAATGCTGTTTGACGGGATATCATGCCCGGTCATGGCCTGTTTAAAGCTTAATGCTTAGGGCAAGATTACATGCTCTGCATTTCGGCAATGCGTGCTTCAAGTTTTGCAAGCATTCCCTTTGCCTTTTCAAGCTTTGAACGTTCTTCCTCAACAACCTTTTCAGGGGCTTTCGCAAGGAAGCCTTGGTTATTCAGCTTGCCTTCGGCGCGGGAAACTTCGCTCTGCCAATGCTTCCTGTCCTTTGCAAGGCGGTCGAGTTCCTTTGCAATATCAATAAGCTCATTCATCGGCATAAATGCCTCACCGAGCGTTGAAACAACCGAAACTGCATTCCTGTCAATGCCGGACTTGTCGAGCTGTACGGAAACCGTGCTTGCACCGGCAAGCTTATTCAGATACGGTGCTGCTGCGCGGCATGCCGCCTCGTTTGCTGCATTTGTAACGATCGTTACATGCGCACGTTTTGCAGGGGGAACATTCATCTCTGCGCGAACGTTGCGGATTGCGCGAACCATATCCATGAGTCCGTCGGCAGCGGCAGCTTCGGCGGGGAAGCTGAATGCAGCATCAGCCTTCGGCCATGCGGAGAGCATAATGGTTTCCTCGCTGCCGGGCAGACGGGTGTAAATATCCTCGGTGATGAAAGGCATGAACGGATGCAGCAGCTTCATGCTGTTTTTGAGTACATGAACAAGGATGGCGCGAACATTTGCTTTTTGCGCTTCATCCTCGCCGTAAAGGCGCGGTTTCGCCATTTCGATGTACCAATCACAGAACTCCGTCCAAATGAAGCTGTAAATCTTGTCAACGGCAAGATTCAGATCAAACGAGTCGAGATTTGCCGTCACGGCTTCGGCAACTTCGTTCAGACGATGCAGGATCCATTTATCCGCAATGTCGGTTATGCTCATGTCAACGGGCTGCAGCTCACCGTCGCCGAGGTTCATCATCACGAAGCGGGAAGCGTTATAAACCTTGTTGCAGAAATTGCGTGCAGCCTCAACCTTTTTGGGCTGATAGCGCATATCGGTGCCCGCGGCAGTGCCGGAAGTCAGACTGAAACGCAGGGAATCGGCACCGTACTCTTTGATTATTTCCAACGGGTCGATTCCGTTGCCGAGGGACTTGCTCATTTTTCGTCCCTGCTCGTCGCGAACCATGCCGTGGATATAGACAGTGTCGAACGGAACATCGCCCATAACGTACAATCCGAACATTATCATTCTTGCAATCCAGAAGAAGATAAGGTCATAGCCGGTGGCAAGGGTGGATGTTGGGTAATAATACTTCAGCTCGGGGGTTTTATCCGGCCAGCCGAGAGTGGAGAACGGCCACATGCCCGAGGAGAACCATGTGTCAAGAACGTCGACATCCTGATGCAGGTTTGTACTGCCGCATTTCGGGCAGCGTTCGGGCGCGTTTTCTTCAACAATGGTTTCTCCGCAGCAGTCGCAATAATACGCGGGAATGCGATGTCCCCACCAGAGCTGGCGGGAAATGCACCAGTCACGGATGTTGTACATCCAATTATAGTACGTTTGAGCATATCTTTCGGGAACAAAGCGAATTCGTCCGCTTTCAACCGCCTTAATGGCGGGCTCCGCAAGATCCTTTACGGCAACGAACCATTGCTTGGAGACCATGGGTTCGATAGTTGTGCCGCAGCGGTAGCATGTGCCGACGTTGTGGCTGTAGGGCTCGATTTTAACCAGTGCGCCGCATTGCCTGAGATCTTCAACAAATATTTTGCGGCATTCTTTGGTTGTAAGTCCGGCATATTTCCCGCCGAGTTCGTTGATATGCCCGTCCTCCGTGAACACACACATGCGGGGGAGCCCCGTGCGCTGACCGACTTCAAAATCGTTCGGATCATGACTCGGAGTGATTTTAACAGCACCGGTGCCGAAGTCCATTTCAACATATTCATCCGCAACTATGGGAATTTCCCTGCCGATGATGGGCACAACAACGGTTCTGCCGACAATTTCCGTATAGCGCGGGTCATTGGGGTTAACGGCTATGCCTGTGTCGCCGAGGATGGTTTCCGGGCGGGTCGTTGCGCAGATGATGGAATAGCTGCCGTCCGGTGCATCATAGCGAACATGCCAAAGATTGCTGGGCTGTTCAACAAAATCAACCTCCGCATTGGAAATCGCCGTTTTGCAGTGCGGACACCAGTTGACGATGCGATCGCCGCGGTAAATCAGACCTTTTTTATATAAATCAACAAAAACTTTCGTGACTGCTCTGCTGCATCCGTCATCCATTGTGAAGCGTTCGCGCTCCCAATCGCAGGAAGAACCGAGCTTGCGAAGCTGAGTAACTATGCGTCCGCCGTATTCTTTTTTCCATGCCCAAGCATGTTCAAGAAAACCCTCTCTGCCGATATCCGTTTTTGAAATGCCTTCGGCCGCAAGCTTGTTAACAACCTTAACTTCGGTTGCAATGGATGCATGATCCGTGCCGGGCAGCCAGAGTGTTTCAAAACCGCTCATACGCTTGTATCGAATCAGTATGTCCTGCATGGTTTCATCAAGTGCATGTCCCATGTGGAGCTGACCCGTGATGTTGGGCGGGGGAATCACAATGGTGTAAGGTGGTTTATCGGGATTCGGCTCGGAATGAAAATATCCGCGCTCTTCCCATTTTTTGTACAGCCTTTCTTCAACCGAAGAAGGGTCGTAGGTTTTGGGCATTTCGTCGGGTGCAGCTGCGGTGTCTGCAATTCCGGCTGCGTTTTCAATGCCCTGATTGCTGCAATGATCGCACATTTTAAGTACCTCCGAAAAATAAAATCGCACCTCTCATCTTCAAAGGACGAGAGGTGCGCTCGCGGTACCACCTTTGTTGAACACAGCGGCCGGTCGGTGCGGGCAATCATCAAAAACAGAAAATCGCAGCGCAGAATGCCGAACGAATGCGTTCCACTTGAATCGCCGTAACGGGGCGTGCCGTTCGGGTTGCTACCCCCGAATGCTCAGAAGCGACCTTCACACACTGTCCCTGCAATTTTCCCTTTCAGCCGAGGGGAAAAATCTCTTTTGCCGACAGAATGCTACTCCTCTTCGTCAACGCAATATTAAACAAACTTAATTATAACCGATGCATAAAGCCGTGTCAACAGCAATGCGGTAATATATCAAAATCGTCAATTTTTTGCTCCGCAGTGCGGGCAAAATGCAGCAGCGGAATTCAACTCGGAACCGCATGCAGCGCAATAGCGCTTTGCCGAACAATCGGGTTTTGCGGAGTCATCGGCGGGAAGCCTGTTTCCGCAGCACGGACAGAAAGCGGAAAGCTTGTCAATCTGCCGACCGCAGCTCGGGCACTTAATTGTGCCGTCAACGGCATGAAAATCTTCGCGGCTGCATTCATACTCATTTGCGGCATCACCGCTTCGATTGTCGAACGAATCCTCGGCGAACTCGGTGGAGGAATCCTCCGAGCCGCAGCAGCATTCTCCGTTGCTGTCGCTGTTGCCGTTAGTGTTAGTGTTGATTTTGGACTTAACGCTCGAAAGCTCTGCCGTAAGCTTTTCGATGGAAGCATGAATCTCGCGTATCCTGTCAAATACGGGAACAAGTTCTGCCGGCGGTTCGGCATCGTTTTGGTGTGCTTCCCAAACCAAAAGCCCAAGATGCTCATAAAGCTCTGAAAGCTTGCTCTTTTCTTCAGAAACCTTGTATGTTATTTTTGCGGAATCAACAAGACCCTTCGCCTTGTCGCCGATTTTATCAAAAAAAGCCATTTGAAACCTCCTTATTTATACTGTGCGCGTGTTAACCGAACTCTTAATCGGTGCCTGCATAGTAATGCGCCGATTAAATCATTTATATACGTTTATGCGGGAAACACATTATTTCGCAGGGTTGCCGAACAAAAACATTACGCCGTGGAGACCGTCGGCGCCCCGTGAACAATGCCCTTGGCAAATCATATGCCCAAGGAGGAACAAACAGAATCAACAATGTTCCCGATAAACGGAATATCCGATCTGTTGCCCATTGCAGCGCGGTAGGAGCAGTACAGCGTAAACAATGCAACAATTGTGCAGACGATCCAATGCACGGTTCTGAAGAATCCGAGCTTCCCGAGAAGAATTCCGAATATCAATGAGGATACAAATGTGATAATATGAAGAAAAATAACCTGAACACACGCTCTGCGCACGAATGAGTTCTTTTCAATGAAAATCAGCACAACAGCGCAGACAAACGTTACGAGGGCAAGAAAGCCCCAGAAGCCGTTCAGAATGCCGAACACGGCAGTGAAAAGATAAACCAACGAGGCAAGCGTGTTTGCCTTCATTGAAGGAATAAGTGATGAATTTCCGTTTCTCATATTTTTACCTCCGTATAAGTTGAATGGTATTGCGAACCGGTATATCCCAACGCGATAATTATATAACAACATGGCGCGGAATGCAACACAAAAAAGGACATAATCCGATCAATTTGTTGTCAATACATAGTCGCACGGCACAAAAATCCGCACAGAAAACAACCGGTTGCCAAAAGCTCCGTCGGCTGCATCAACGAAATGCGGCAACCGCAAGTCCTTTGGGAAAATGATTCTTAAGCACGCCGTCAACAGCCTTGCCGAAACCGAGTGTACAGCCGTCAACAGAAACCGCCGCAAAACCGCGCATATCGACCGGAACGGGTAAAGTATTTCCGGAAAGATATCGGCGAAGTTCATCCGAATCATATGATAAACTGATTTCATTGCGAAAATGCAGTCCGTGGCACGCAACAAAAAACGAGTGACAGGGTTTGAACCTGCCTTTAAGCAATTCACCGACTTCAACCCCGAGGGACAGTATGCGCAGCCTGAGCAGGTTTTCATGAAAGGTGAACGGTGCATAAACAATTCTGCCGTCAGACATACGGCGAATTTCATGAAGAAATTCATTTAACCTTGATTCATCACTGAAATCAAGAAAGGAATCCCTGAGGAACTCTGTAAGCGCCGCAATTTCGGCTTTATCCTTAATCCGCGGCACGGCAACAGCATCCGGTATGCAGTCGGAACGTTTTGCACGTCCGCTGCGTGTCCCTACTTTTTTTTGTGCGGTGCAGGCAGATTCCGCGGAAGCCGTGAATGCGGAGGTGGCGGGAAAGCTGCTGCGGTTCCTTTGCAGTCTTGCAGCAAAATGCCCTTCTCCGCAGCATGTATGCGGATAAAGCCTGTGCTGCATCTCAACAGTGAATTCCGGATGCATACGGCAAAACTCCTCAATTACATCTTCGTTTTCCTCGCGTGAGAATGTACATGTGGAGTAGATAAGCTTTCCGCCGGGCGCAACGCAGCGGCATGCACTTTCAAGAATTTGCTGCTGACGCTTGGCACATGCCGAAACATGTTCCGGTGACCATTCGGCAATTGCGGTCGGATCTTTTCGGAACATGCCTTCGCCGGAGCATGGGGCGTCAACAACAACACGATCGAAATACTGCGGCAGGGCTTCCGCAACGGCATCCGGGTGAGCGGATGTTACAACGGCATTCACGATTCCGAGCCGCTCAAGGTTGCGGGCAAGCAGTTTTGCGCGATTCGGGATAATTTCGTTTGAAACAAGAATTCCGCGGCCGCAAAGCCTTGCGGCGATTCCTCCGCTTTTGCCTCCGGGCGCGGCACAAAGGTCGAGCACGCGCATTCCGGGAGCTATTTCGGCAGCTTCGACAACGCTCATGGCGGAGGGCTCCTGCATATAAAAGAGCCCGGCAATATGATAAGGATGCGTTCCGATATGCTCCGGGTTTTCGGTAAGTATCAATCCTTCGTTAAGCAGCTCCGATTGCTTGGTTCGCCACGGACAAAGGTCAAGAAAGCGTTCCTTTGAGATTTTAAGTGTGTTTATACGCATTGCGCGGATGGGTGCATCCGAATAACAGGCAATAAAACGCTCATACTCAGCCGTGGTTTCGAAATCGGTGCGCATTCTTTTGATGAATGCGTGAGGGAGTTTGCTTTCGATGCCGCTGCCGCTGCAAATCTTGTGCGGACATTGTGCGTCATGGGACAAATCGGATAAAGTCTCGCTCGAAAATGTATTGTTTGAATCCAAAATTCGCATTCCTTTCAATATCTGAATCTGAAATTAAAAATCTGTTCGCAAAGCTCAACCGGTGCGCTTTCGCTGCCGAGCAGTCAAAAAGCGGCGGTCAGGCTCGGCTTGGGAATGCTCCGAAACGGGGTTCATTCTGTGCCGTGCGTAAACCGCCGCAGGGTTTGATTTCTCAAAGAGAAAATGCAGTGCGGCGATTACGCCGCAGCCATTATATCATGCAGTGCAGCCGTTCTGCAATGCCGTGTGCTTTATTTAAGCAGGCTCGCCGTGCTTGTTTCCGTGAACTGAGTGGTATAAAGATCATAGTAATAACCTTTGAGTTTCAACAGTTCGCGATGCGTGCCGGATTCGGTGATTCTTCCGTTGCGGATAACAAGAATTCTGTCCGCTGATCGGATTGTGGAAAGCCTGTGAGCAACAATGAAGCTTGTTCTGTTTTTCAGAACGGTCCGGATCGCACTCTGTATAAGCACTTCGGTTTCGGTATCGATGGAGCTCGTTGCTTCATCAAGAACGAAAATACGCGGGTCGGCGAGGATAACCCTTGCGAATGAAATCAGCTGCTTCTGACCTGTCGAAAGCCTTGCGCCGCCTTCGCCGACTTCGGTATCATAGCCGTTTTCGAGCTGTTCAATGAATTCATCGGCATGAACCGTTTTTGCGGCAGCACGAACTTCTTCATCGCTTGCATCCTTTTTGCCGTAACGGATATTGTCCCGTATGCTTCCGGAGAACAGGTGCGGAGTTTGCAGAACATAGCCGAGCCTGTCCTGAAGCCAGAGCTGACTGCGCTCGCGGTAATCCGTACCGTCAATGAGAATGCTCCCTTCGGTCGGTTCATAGAACCTGCAAACAAGGTTCACAATTGTGCTCTTGCCGGCACCTGTTTCACCGACGAGTGCGATGGTTTCGCCCTGTTTAACCACAAGACTGAAATCTTTCAGCACTTTTTCGCCGCCGTTGTATGCAAAACTCACATTGCGAAATTCAATATCGCCGCGGATGTCCTCCCAGTTTTCGCGTTTGGGGTTCATGCAGTCACCGTATTTTGCAATAACTTCGGGAGTGTCCGTAATATCGCTTTCGGTGTCAAGCAGCGAAACAACGCGTTCGGCACTCGCCTGCGCACTTTGCATTTCCGCGAATATACCTGCAAGCTGCTGAATCGGGTCAAACAGGTTGGTGGTGTACGAAATGAAGGTTGAAAGCACACCGATGGTCATTGCCGCACCGAATACAGTGGGTGCGATAACGGTGCGCCCGCCGGCGTAAAGCGCAAGAGCGGTTCCTACCGAACCCAAAGTCATAACGATGGGGGTAAACATTGCCGAAAGCACGGCAGCCCGGATCGAGGCTTTCCGCATTTTGCCGGATTCTGCTTTAAACTCTTCGAAATTGCGTTCTTCACGAACGAGCGTTTTCGTCGTGACCGCACCCATGATGCCCTCATTGAATGCACCTGTAATGCGGGAATTCTGTTTGCGTACGATTCGGTGCTGCTGAAGAATTCTTTTTTGAAACCATGCGCACAGAATCGCAATCGGCGGAACAACAATGAGCACGAGAAGGGCGAGCTTCCAATTCATTGAAAGCATCATGACGGTGCAGCCGATAACAAAGCCGCCGGACCAGAGAATATCCGTAAGACTCCATGCGATCATGTCGCTGAGGCGGGGAATATCGCCGATCATTCGTGCCATGATGTAGCCGACTGCGGTCTTATCATAGTATGAGAATGACAAATCCTGAAGCTTCTTGAATGCGTCCTGACGAATATCATAAGCGATCGCCATTTCAAGCTTTCCGGCGCGTGAAATAAACATCACAGTCCCGAAGGATTGAAGCGCAATGACAATAAAATACACGGCGGCGAACGGAATGAGCCGCTTAATATCACCCTGCATGATTATGCTGTCGATTGCGTATCTGCTCAGCTGCGGGTAAACAAGGTCGATGGCCGCAACTATGAACATGAACACGATCAGCGGAATCAGCAGTTTTTTTTGACGCAGTCCGTAAGCAAGCAGCCGCTTCCAGACCTTCATGTCAACTTTTTTATTAAACTCCTCTTCTTTAAGAGCAGTGGTGGTAAGTTCTTCTGACATTAGTTTTCCTCCTGTTCGGATCGGAGCTCATCTTCAAGCAGATTCTGAATATCCGCAATGCGTTTATACAGTCCGTCCTGCTTAAGCAGCTCCTCGTGTGTTCCCATCTGCACAAGCCTGCCGCCTTCAAGCACAAGAATCTTGTCTGCGCGGCAGAGCGTTGTGATACGGTGCGAAATGATGAATGTCGTGCAGCTGCTGCGGCGCGAATGCAGTGCATCGCGGATTGCCGCATCGGTTTCGGTATCAACCGCGCTCATCGAGTCGTCAAGCACGATGATTGGGGCTTTCTGCATCAGCATTCTTGCAATTGCAACGCGCTGCTTTTGTCCTCCGGACAATGTAACGCCCTTTTCGCCGACGACAGTGTCGTAACCGTTTTCGAAACTCTGAATAACGTCATGCACCGATGCAACGCGGGTGGCGTCAAACACCTCTTCATCGGCTGCGTCGGGGTTGACGATGCGAACGTTTTCCATGATCGTTCTGGAGTAAAGGAAGGGTTCCTGTAAAACGATGCCGATATTGCGGCGCAGATGATGCCGCTCTATGTCGTTGATATTCACGCCGTCGATAAGAATTTCACCGCTGCGGCATGTGTACAGCCTTTGCAGCAGCTGCACAAGGCTGGATTTGCCGGAACCGGTGGAGCCGAGAATAGCAACGGTTTCGCCGCGCTTTGCAGTGAAGGTGATGTCCTTAAGGACTTCCTGTCCGTCCTCGTAGCCGAAATCAACATGGCGGAACTCAATGTCGCCGTGAATTTCCGGAGTCAATGCTTTCCCGGGTTCCTTTTCGGTGGGGACTTCAAGAATCTCATCGATTCTGCCGAGAGAGACGCTTGCCTTGCCAAGGTCGGCAAGGGTTCGCCCAAGCTGACGAACGGGCCAGACAAGCATTGATGTGTAGCTTGAGAAAACAAGCATTTCGCCAACCGAAATTTCTTTACGGAGAGCTAAAATGATGCCTGCAACAAGACTGATGCCGATTTGCAGATAGCCAAAGCCGTCAGTGCAGCCCCAGTAGTAGGCAAGCATCATAAGAAGCTTATCGTTCTTTTTGCGAAAATCAGCGTTCTTCTCCGTGAAGTTTTCAAATTCGCTGCGTTGCTGCCCGAACGCACGCACAACACGCATTCCGGAAACATTCTCTTGAATAACGGCAGAAAGCTTGCCTTCGGCCTCGTCCGAAAGAGTGAACTGATCCTTAACAAACTTGAAATACACGAACGATGCAACAGCAAGGAACGGCATTATCATTACAGAAAAAGCTGCAAGCTTCGGATTGAGCGTGAACATGATTATTGCAGCGGCAACGATCATGACGATTGTGCGAATGATTTCAAGCAGCTGATTTGTAACAAACCTGCGGATGGTGTCAACATCCGATGTGCAGCGCTGAATGATATCGCCGCTTGAAATATGCTTGTAATAGTCGTAAGGCACGTTCGCGAGGTGCGAATAGAGCCTGTTGCGCATGTTGTAGGACATTGTTTCCGCGCCGTAGGCAATCTGACTTCTGCGAATATAAACAGAAAGTGCGTTCACGCCTGTTGCAGCTATTAAAGCAATGCCCATGATATAGAGATGCTGTTCAAGAAAAGGGATTCCGCCGATTGAATCTATAAGGCGTTCGATCCAAGGGGCAACCGCAATGCCGCCGCTGTACCCTTCTTCGGCATAGCCGATGAGAACATAGTCGATGGTAAAGCTTGTTATGAGCGGTATGCAGTATGCGGACAGAGCCGCAAAAACTATGCCGAGCGTTCCGAGAATGAAATGCCCCGCCGTGCCGCGGCAGAATTCCGAAACAAGCTTCCAATTGATTGCGCGGTGCTTGATCTTTTCTTTTTGTTTCTTAGTCTTTTTGTCCATAGTTCCTCCAAAACTGTCGGTTGAATCGAAAACATGCAGCCGCTGTTCCGGTTCGGATGTGCGCCTTGTGATGCCGCAGCGGGTGAAGAGCTTTTTCGTTCGGCACACATGAATTCCGCACGGAGCAGAAAGCGGAACTGCGGTGCATACCGAAGTAAACGTTTATGAATTTGAAACGCCCCGAAAGCATGTTCCGGAAAAGGTTAAAGGTATGCCTTTTCGGAAAAGCGGCTTTGAAGCAGGTTTCGGTTTTGAAAAGAGCGTGCGAGCCTGCGTTTATTAAACAAGGCCGAGTAACGGAAATCGGCTTTGGGCTGTTCGCCGAAGTGAACTGCTGCGCTTAAATATATGAATTGCAATGATAAGGTCTATGGGCAAAAACCGTATCTGCCGACGCGCAAGCGTGTGTTCGAATGCTCTTTTCTGTTTTCAAGTTTCGAAAAAGCGTTGACTTGCAGCAATTGCGGCAAAAAAAACGAGCCGCAATCGTGCTTGCGGCTCGGATAAGGCTGATAACATCAAACCCCTGTTATTTGCTCTTGCGGCAAAAGTCAGGCATTGATGCACCGAAGGCGGCCGACTGCACAAACGGAAAACGGGTATACACCGAAGCCGTTGATTCCTGAGATAATCCTGTTCATGCTTTAACCTCCTTCATCTGATGGTACTCTGTTTACGGGTATCCGCCGCATGATCCGACGTGCCGCCTGCAATGTTGATTTTAAACAACGATGCGGCTGATCGGAACGGATGCCCGGCAACATGCTGTCATTATATTCCCATTTTTCAAAAAATGCAACACTAAATGCCCGGATAATGATTATATATTGCGTCAACCCCGTGACCGGGCTTGACAATGCGGAGCAGTTGAATATAATACCAATTATCGGTAATAATGATTATGTACACCGATCGGTTTAATGCGTGAGCAATCCTGCGGCATAGGCAAAGCCTGAGCTTCGGGGAATATCCCGGGTGCCGCGCTTCCTTACGGCAGACTGTGATTCTCATCCGACATTGAATTCGATTTCAACACAATGTTATTGCATTGCATCAAGTATGCATCAAACTTCGTACTGCTGCACGGTTTCTGCATCGGAACGGAGGCAGGGCAGTGCTTTTGCACAATTAGTTTCACACATACGGGTGCATCAGCATAACTGAAGTGTTATCCACATACAGGAGGTATTGTTATGAAAATCAGACCTTTATTCGACAGAGTTGTTATCAAGAGCTGCGAAGTTGAAGAAACCACCAAGAGCGGGCTCATCCTTACCGGAAACGCAAAAGAAAAGCCCCAGATGGCGGAAGTTATCGCAGTCGGCCCCGGCGGTGTTGTTGACGGCAAGGACGTCACGATGTCCGTAAACGTCGGCGACAAAGTTATCTATTCAAAGTATGCGGGCAATGAAGTCAAGCTTGACGGCGAAGAATACATCATTGTTCGCCAGAGCGATATTCTTGCCGTTGTTGAGTAACACGACAAGACGCTGAGCATAATTTGATTCGGGATGCACCCGTTTCTGTCTGCTCAGTGGTCGCAGCAACTTTTAAAATTTTACTGAAAGGAAGTATTTTTTATGGCAAAACAGATAAAACACGGAGAGGATGCACGCCGCGCTCTTGAAGCGGGCCTTGACACTCTTGCAAATACGGTTAAAATCACTCTCGGACCCAAGGGCTGCAATGTTGTTCTTGAAAAGAAATACGGCGCACCGCTTATCACAAATGACGGTGTTACCATTGCGAAAGAGATCGAGCTTGAAGACCCGTTCGAAAACATGGGTGCACAGCTCGTTCGCGAAGTGGCTGCAAAAACAAATGACGTTGCAGGCGACGGCACAACAACAGCAACAATTCTTGCTCAGGCGATCGTTCGCGAGGGCATGAAGAACGTTGCGGCAGGCGCAAATCCCATGGTTCTCCGCAAGGGCATTGAAGCAGCAGTTGAAGAAGCTGTTGCAGGCCTTAAGGAAATCAGCAAACCCGTTTCCGGTAAACAGGAGATCGCACAGGTTGCCTCAATCTCCGCTTCCGACGAAAGGGTCGGCGCACTTATTTCCGATGCAATGGAAAAAGTCGGCAACGACGGCGTTATCACCATCGAAGAAGGCAAAACAATGAAAACCGAACTCAACGTTGTTGAGGGTATGCAGTTTGACAGAGGCTATGCTTCTGCATACATGGTAACCGATTCCGACAAGATGGAAGCTGTTCTTGATGACCCCTATATTCTGATTACCGAGAAAAAAATCAGCAACATCCAGGAGATTCTGCCCGTTCTCGAACCTATCGCACAGCAGGGCAAAAAGCTGCTCATCATTGCGGAAGATGTTGAGGGAGATGCGCTTGCAACTCTCGTTGTGAACAAGCTTCGCGGCATCTTCACCTGCGTTGCGGTAAAAGCCCCCGGCTTCGGTGACAGGCGCAAGGAAATGCTCAAGGATATCGCAACCCTTACCGGCGGTGAGGTTATTTCCGAAGAACTCGGAATGGATCTTAAAGAAACCACGCTTAACCAGCTCGGCAGGGCACGCCAGGTTCGTGTCGACAAAGAGAACACCACCATTGTCGAGGGTGCAGGCAATCAGGAAGCTATTGCTGCACGCGTAAAGCAGATTCGTGCTCAGATTGCGGAAACCACTTCCGAATACGATAAAGAAAAACTCCAGGAACGCCTTGCAAAGCTTGCAGGCGGCGTTGCCGTCATTTCCGTCGGTGCTGCAACCGAACCCGAAATGAAGGAGATTAAAATGCGCATAGAGGACGCTCTTAACGCAACCCGCGCTGCGGTTGAAGAGGGCATCGTGCCCGGCGGCGGCATTGCGCTTCTCAGCGTTATCGACAGGGTTAAGGCGCTTGAGACAAAAAACGAAGGCGATTTCCGCACCGGCGTTGCAATTATCGTTCGCGCTCTGGAAGAACCCATCCGCCAGATCAGTGCAAATGCGGGTCTTGAAGGCAGCGTTATCGTTGCAAACGTCCGCAGTGCAGGCAAGCTCGGCTATGGCTACGATGCAGCGAAAAATGAATACGGCATGATGGTTGAAAAGGGCATTATCGATCCCACCAAGGTCACAAGGAGCGCACTCCAGAATGCTGCTTCCGTTGCGGCAATGGTTCTGACCACCGAAAGCATCGTTTGCGATATTCCCAAGCCCGAAGCACCCGAACCTCCCATGGGCGGCGCAGGAATGTATTAATCAGTTGAAAAGCTGAACGAATGAATAATCCGTAAAGCAAAAACCGACAGCGGAGGAAAACGTATCCGCCGGTATCGGTCGACAATATGTGTACGATTAACGCCGGCAGGATGCATTGATGTGTTTTACCGGCGTTTTGTTAATTTACACATAAAAAGAGGTTCGAAAACGTAAAGTCTGTTTTCGAACCTCAAAACTTAAATACAGAGTACTGAGCGGACAGTGCAAAAACTCACTCAGCCGCAGTCGATCTTTCGGCAGTTTCCTCGTTCAGTTCGAGTTTTTTTCGTTGCACTGTCCATAGCATAGGATGCTGCAACACCGCCGGCAAAAAGAACAACAAGAACCACAATCCTTAGGAAACCGATGCCGGCTTGGTTGCGCATAACTTCCTGTATCACACAACCGACAATTGTTGCGAGCAGTATGCCGAACAGTGTATAGAAGGATTGACGATGGAAACGATTAAGCACCTTCCGAACAATCAGCAGCATCGGAATCGCAACAACAAGAATTCCGGCAATAGAGGATAGGCCGAGGACGATATTCTGCCCGGGATTGCTGAGAAACTTGGTGAATACTTCCATGAAACTCTTATAAACGTTCATGTTTATAAGAATGAATGATGTGCTCACGCCGGGAAGGACGGTGCCGATCATGATTATCCCGCCGCAAAGCGCAGCAAGCAGGGGAGTAAGTTCACGGCTTGCCGCGACTGCTCCGGTACCGGATTCGCCCGTAAAAAATCCAAGCAAAACAAGTGTTATTGCAAACGCAAAGCCAAGGATAATATAGAGCCAATTAGTTTTTTTAAACGGTTCGTCACCGTTTGCTTCTTTCAGAAAAGAGGGGATACTGCCGATTACAAGCCCCATAAAAAGGCAGACGACTTCTGTCTGATATTTTGCAAACAGACTGTCGATCAAAAACATGAAAACCACAAAACCGATAACGCCGCCGATGCCGAGCGGAAGCAGAAAATTAAAATTCTTTTTCGGTGCTTTGAAAAAACCGGTGATTGCTTCAATCGTCGGCTGATACAACCCCATCGAAACGGCAAGAATTCCGCCGCTGAGTCCGGGAATGATTGCTCCCGCACCGATCACAAATCCTGCGAGAATTTTGCTGAGAAACAGATTCAAATTTTTCCTCCAATTTCGAATGCGGCCGAATACACTTCAGCATATTGACCGCTATTCCTTAGTAACAGCAACATTATACCATAAAGATACAGAAAGATAAACCGTTTTTATTTGCGGCAGCATAAATGTTCAAATTGATTCTTTTACAGCGGATGCACGCGGCATTCGAACAGTGGTGCAAAAATATACCAAAACATTTTTGAACAAGTTTGTATATTCGAGTCTTTTCGGGCGAATTTTTGCCTCGAAAAAGGGGTTAAATGATATATAACGCTCGCGGAGGAGTTGGAAATTTGCCTTTAAAATGTCCGAAAGTAATCTCAAATATGCGATTATACTGCAATTACTGCGTGTTAGAAAGTTTG
>OHJO01000234.1_pt1 | contig 36346 bp, 20 predicted proteins | sample 1568561 | NCBI WGS metagenome assembly OHJO01 (sample SAMEA3879556, study PRJEB24766) | human gut metagenome | biome: human-associated habitat; feature: feces | place: USA | collected 1985/1987
AAACCAAAGTGATGAACTTTGTCGAAAACATGCACATTGTTAAAGACAATCTTTTCCCGGTTCCTCCTTTATTTAAATTAATACAGGAACAATCCGGAACTCCCTGGGAAGAGATGTACAAAGTGTTCAATATGGGACATCGCATGGAGATATACGTAAACGAAGACCTGGCGGCAGATATTATCGCCATTTCAAAAAGTTTCAACATTGACGCCCACATCGTCGGCCGTTGCTACGACAACGACGAAGGCGAAGGAAATAAGCTTACCATAATCAGCGAATTCGGGAAATTCATATACTGAACGGTAGGTTTGATTCGTAAACTTTATATATAAAACGAAAGGATGCTTACAGGCATCCTTTTTAATTTCTTTCAAAAACCTCCTGTTTTCGATATATTGGAAAAATTCTGCTCCATTTCCGATCTAACAACACCTTCGTCACCCTTGAAAAGGAAATATTCATTTTCTTTCCCTTCCGGGCACGTTACTGTGCAATGAAAAAAGGTCTCAATTCATTTTTATGGGCATCCACCGGATAAAGGGCTTTTTCATTTTCCAACCTTTTCACCATTAAATCGAAAAGTTCCTTAGCCTTCTTTTGGTCGGACTTGGCCAAATCGTTTTTTTCATAAGGGTCGTCCGCTAAATTAAAGAGTTTATAACCCGGCTTTTCAGGCGTTTGAGGATTATAGTAATAAATCAATTTCCAGTCACCGTTTCGAACGGCACAATTAAAGTTGATTCCGGGACCGTCATTTCCCCAGTTGTTAGGCATATTCCAGAAAAGACTCCGACCCTTAGCTGGGTTGCCTGTCTGTTTCAGCAGAGGGATGAAACTGATACCGTCTATCGGTTGAACTGTCTGGTAGTTCTTGACACCTGCCATTTCAAGAATAGTAGGGTAGAAGTCTTCTATCAACAAGTAGTTGTTGCATTTGCTTCCCGGAGCTACTACTCCCGGCCAACTGACAATCATCGGTTCGCGGATACCGCCTTCATAAGTAGAACCTTTACCACTGTTCAATGGATAATTCTGTGTATGCAGCTTGCCGTCACGCCATCCGGATTCGGATGCAAGTCCTCCGTTATCACTCATAAAAATGATAATAGTGTTGTTGGCTTCTCCATTCTTTTTCAGCCAGTTCATTAAATCACCTAAACTTTTATCCATTCCTTCAATCAGTGTGGCATAAGCAGCTTCATGGTCTGTCATTCCTTTTTTCTTGTACTTCTCATAGAAGCGCATATCTTTGTTCAAAGGAATGTGGATGGCATATTGCGACATATACAAATAGAAAGGCTGATTATACTTTTTCGCTTTATCCAGTGCTTTAATGGCTTCCAACGTCAATGCTTCAGTTACAAAGGTTTCCGTTCCCCAATATTTCTCTAATCCGGGAACAGACATCAGTGATACCGCTTTCCCATCTTTGGTATGTCCGTAGTTCTCTTCTCCCAGGTAACTGGCAAGTCCACCGGCCGCATGTCCGGCAATATTTACCTCGAATCCCCAATGATGCGGATCTTCCCCTGGAGTATCTATCGCTCCGAAATGGGCTTTTCCACAATGTATAGTATGATAACCGCTGTTCTTTAGCAGTTGCACGAAGGAGGTTCCTACGAAAGTATGATTAGTGCCGGACACTTGACTTACTCCATTGTAATTCCAGTTAGGGACTGCCAGAATGCTATCTTTACGGTCTGTCATTGTATTCTTTTGCAGCGTCCAGTTAGTTACTCGGTGACGTGCGGCGTTGGTTCCGGTGATGAGGCTGCACCGGGTAGGAGAACTGATACTGTTGGCATACGCTTGAGTAAACATCATTCCCTGTTTGGCTAACCGCTCCATATTGGGAGTCTCGTACAATTCGTTATAGTGTGTCTTCTGTGTCCAGAATGGGAGTGAAGTATCCTGCCATCCCATATCGTCTACCATAAAGAGAATGATATTCGGACGTTTGTCCGCGCGTTCTATTTGCATATTGCTTTGTGCTTGCAGATTGGTTACTGCGAGTGGCACAAATGCAAGGGGTAATAATGTTTTTTTATTCATGGGGGTCATTTTATTCTATGGAATATGCATTAAAATTAATAATATCTGGTAATGCGATAGATTCGGTTAAAGATAAGTTCGAGCACTACAAAAAGGAATCATTTCTCACCGTGATGAGAATAAATACTCATAGTAATGAGAACTTTTTCTCATCGCATTGAGAAAATTTTCTCATAGGCATGAGAACACTTGAGAAAATGCAAGAACGTAACTTGTTACAAATCAATATTGTATAATTTCAATTTATTATATAAAGTCTTTCGATCAATATTCAGTAATTGCGCTGCTTTACTCTTATTGTTTCCTGTTTGGCGTAGCGCCTCCAAAATATGCTCTTTTTCAGTCTCTTCATTGCGTAATGCAATGCTCGTATTGCTGGATGCAGGAGTTTCTAAAAGCTCGGTCCCCAATTCCAATAAAGTAATGAAACTGCTTTGTGCCAATAAAGTTGCTCTTTTGACGATGTTCTTCATTTGGCGCAAGTTTCCCGGCCAATGATAATTCATTAAAGCTTGCGATGCTTTTGCATCGAAACCTATCAGGTGTTTATCCAGTTCCTTGTTTGCCTGATCGAGGAAGAAATTGGCAAAGAGTAGAATGTCCTCTTTCCGCTCTTTCAAATCAGGCATCCGCAGAGTAAACTCATTGATACGATGATAAAGGTCTTCACGGAAAGTGCCTTTCTCAATACCCTGTTCCAGATTCTCATTGGTGGCAGATACCAGACGAATATCTACCGATATCTCCTGTGTAGAACCTACCGGACGTATTTTTCTCTCTTGCAAGGCACGAAGCAGTTGTATCTGCACTTCATAACTAAGGTTTCCGATCTCATCCAGAAAGATAGTACCACCGTTGGCTGCAACGAAAGCACCCGTTTTATCTGTCAGAGCACCTGTAAACGAACCTTTCACATGACCGAAAAATTCGGAAGCAGCCAGTTCTTTGGGGATAGATCCACAATCTACGGCAATAAACGGTTTATCGTTTCGTTTGCTAAGTTGATGAATACGGTGCGCCACATACTCTTTTCCTGTTCCGCTGGAACCGTTGATAAGTACGGACATATTGGTCGGAGCTACCAGACCTACATAATTATAGAGCTGTTTGGCTGCATCACTTTCTCCTTCCAGATAAGCACGATGATTTTCTGTTGAATCTTTAGATGAAGTAGAAGAGCCTTTTTTCGAAGAAGATTTAGCTGTGTTATGAGTAGCGGGAGTTTCTCCGGACTGCAGACATTCAGAAATTTTCTTCAGTAATTCTTCCGGATTTACCGGTTTGGCTATATAATCACGTGCTCCCAGTTTCATTGCCTGTACGGCGGACTGTATATCCGCATAGCCGGTCATGATAATCAAAGGAATGTCCATACCTTGTTCGTTCATCCATTTCAGCAGTTCGATGCCTTCATGGTCGGGCAGCCGCAGGTCTGATAGAATCAGATCGACGTTTTGGCTTTCGATATGTTTTCGGGCGCGGGCAATATTACTCACTGATGATACTTCAAAGCCCTTTTTGCCTAGCCAGGTTTTTAGCATCATTCCAAAAGTGATATCATCTTCAACGATCAATATGGAGCTCATTATGTCAGGTTTTGATTCTTTTAAGTCACAAAGGTAAGAGGATTTAGGCGAAAGTGGTATATTTGCAAACTTAAATTAAATAAAAGTGTTATGAAAAAGATTCTATTGATCATATTAACCATATCGTTTTGCGGACTTACTGCCTGCAAAACCGGAACAAAAAAAGGAGGAGACATGGATAAAGAAACGTTGGTAAAGATTGAAACAACTTTAGGAGACATTGAGGTGAAACTATACAATGAGACACCGAAACATCGTGATAATTTTATCAAACTGGTGAAGGACGGAGTTTATGAAGGTACACTGTTTCACCGTGTTATCAAAGATTTTATGATTCAGGCCGGTGACCCGGACTCAAAAAATGCGCCGAAAGGAAAAATGCTGGGTACCGGAGACGTAGGTTATACCGTTCCCGCTGAATTTGTATATCCTAAATATTTCCATAAAAAAGGTGCCCTGTCCGCTGCCCGTCAGGGAGATAACGTGAACCCGAAGAAAGAATCTTCCGGTTGCCAGTTCTATATAGTGACAGGTAAAGTGTATAACGACTCTACCTTGCTGGGTATGGAAAGCCAGATGAATGAGAATAAGATAAATGTTATTTTCAATACACTGGCACAGAAACACATGAAGGAAATCTATAAGATGCGGAAAGCAAATGATGAAAACGGTCTTTATGATTTGCAGGAAAAACTGTTTGCGCAGGCACAGGAAATGGCAGCCAAACAACCGGAATTTCATTTCACTCCGGAACAGATTGAAGCCTATACAACGGTGGGAGGAACTCCGCATCTGGATGGCGAATATACTGTGTTCGGCGAAGTAGTGAAAGGTTTGGATATTGTGGATAAAATCCAGCAGGTGAAAACCGACCGTAGCGATCGTCCCGAAGAAGATGTAAAAATAACAAAGGTGACAATACTTGACTGAAATATATGAAAATCAACAGGCATATTCTTGATAATGGGTTACGTCTGGTACATTCGCAGGACGAAAGTACGCAGATGGTTGCCCTTAATATATTATATAATGTGGGAGCTCGCGACGAAGATCCCGAACATACCGGTTTTGCACATTTGTTCGAACACCTGATGTTCGGAGGGTCGGTGAATATTCCCGATTATGATATGCCGCTTCAATTGGCGGGTGGAGAGAATAATGCCTGGACGAATAATGATATAACCAATTACTACCTCACTGTACCTCGTCAGAATGTAGAAACCGGCTTTTGGTTGGAATCCGACCGGATGTTGAGTCTTGATTTTAGCGAACGGAGTCTGGAGGTACAGCGGGGAGTAGTAATGGAAGAATTCAAACAGCGATGTTTGAATCAGCCTTATGGGGATATCGGACATCTTTTGCGTCCTCTGGCTTATCAGACGCATCCTTATCAATGGCCTACTATCGGAAAAGAGTTGTCGCATATTGCCAATGCTACGCTGGAAGAAGTGAAGGTATTCTTTTTCCGTTTTTATGCTCCTAATAATGCCATATTAGCTGTGACCGGTAATATCTCTTTCGAAGAGGCGGTTGCTTTGACAGAAAAATGGTTCGGCTCTATTCCTCGTCGGGAAGTTCCTCAACGGAACCTGCCACAAGAACAGGAACAGACGGAAGAACGGCGGCTGACGGTAGAGAGAAATGTTCCTCTCGATTCTTTATTTATGGCATACCACATGCCTGCCCATTGCCATCCGGATTATTATGCATTTGATATTTTGTCGGATGTGTTGAGCAACGGACGTTCCAGCCGGTTGAACCAGCGTTTGGTACAACAGAAACAATTATTTTCGAGTATAGATGCTTATATTTCCGGCAGTGTAGATGCGGGGTTATTCCATATTAGTGGTAAACCTTCGGCAGGTGTCACCCTGGAACAGGCGGAAGCGGCAGTGCGGGAAGAACTGGAACTGTTGCAGCAAGAATTGGTTGACGAACAGGAACTGGAAAAAGTGAAGAACAAATTTGAGTCCACCCAGATATTCGGCAACATCAATTATTTGAATGTGGCAACCAACCTGGCTTGGTACGAATTGCTTGGCCGGGCGGAGGACATGGAAAAAGAGGTCGATCGTTATCGGTCTGTCACGGCTGAACAATTGCGGGCGGTAGCTCAATCTGCTTTCCGTAAGGAGAACGGAGTAATACTATATTATAAGAAACAACAAAATTAAATTCTCCCTTTTTATAATCTATCAGTGAAAGGGGAAAGTCCCTTTGCCTGAAAATGGAGATACGTTTAGGTAACGGAAAAGTAAATGAGACATATTTATAGTACATATAAAGAGCATTATAAAGCACTAATTTTTCTCGGACTGCCGATTGTGATCGGTCAAATAGGAGTAATCGTTCTTGGATTTGCGGATACGTTAATGATCGGGCATCATAGTACGATTGAGCTGGGAGCAGCTTCCTTCGTCAATAATGTGTTCAATCTGGCGATTATTTTCAGTACGGGTTTTTCGTATGGGCTGACTCCCATTGTGGGAGGTTTGTATGGAACCCGCCAGTATGCCCCTGCGGGACAGGCTTTACGCAACAGTTTGCTGGCAAACCTGATGGTTGCATTGCTGCTGACTGTCTGTATGACTGTTCTTTATCTAAATATAGAACGTCTCGGACAGCCGGAAGAATTGATTCCCCTGATTAAACCGTATTACCTTGTTTTGCTCGCTTCACTAGTGTTTGTCATGCTTTTCAATGGATTCAAGCAGTTTACAGACGGAATTACGGATACAAAAACCGCTATGTGGATATTGCTTGGTGGAAATGTCTTGAATATCATAGGAAACTATATCCTGATTTATGGAAAGCTCGGATTGCCCGAGTTAGGTCTGTTGGGAGCAGGTGTCAGCACGCTGTTCTCGCGTATCGTGATGGTGATTATATTTATCATCATCTTTATGCGTAGTCCGCGTTTTGTCCGCTATAAGATTGGCTTTTTCCGTTTGGGATGGTCACGAGCTGTATTTGGGCATTTGAATGGTCTCGGATGGCCGGTTGCTTTTCAAATGGGAATGGAGACAGCCTCCTTTAGTCTAAGTGCGATCATGATCGGTTGGCTGGGTACTATCGCTCTGGCTTCTCATCAGGTTATGCTGGCTATTTCGCAGTTTACATTTATGATGTATTACGGTATGGGTGCTGCTGTGGCTGTTCGTGTCAGTAACTTCAAAGGTCAGAATGATATCATTAATGTACGTCGTTCTGCCTATGCAGGTTTTCATCTGATGATGACATTGGGCGTTGTGCTTTCTTTGATTGTCTTCCTTTGCCGGAATTACTTGGGAGGCTGGTTTACCGACAGTCAGGAAGTGGCTGCTATGGTGACCTCTCTAATCTTCCCTTTCCTCGTTTACCAGTTTGGCGACGGACTGCAGATTACTTTCGCCAATGCTTTGCGTGGAATTTCAGATGTAAAACTAATGATGATTATCGCCTTTGTCGCCTATTTCATTATTTCTCTTCCTGTAGGTTGTTTCTGCGGCTTTGTCATGGGATGGGGAGTAGTAGGTGTCTGGATGGCATTTCCTTTTGGTTTGACGAGCGCAGGATTGATGCTTTGGTGGCGTTTTCATCACATGACGAAACTCCCCGAACCTCACCCCCAAAACCTGATGCTAAATACTTGATAATTAAAACTTAATACTTAACCCCAATGGCTTCCTTCCGTTTTACAAAGTTGAAAATAACCGCCGGTTACACTTTGTTGCTGGCGATCCTCCTTTTCTCGCTGGTGTTTGTACATCGTGAGATGGAAGCATTGTCGGCCGCCGACGATCAACAGAATTTAAGAACAGACAGTTTATTGACCCTTCTCCATGAGAAAGATCAAAACACGATTCAGATGTTGCGGGTGCTAAGTGAGGCAAACGACAGCCTTCTCTCTGCTTCGGAAATCGAAGAAATCATATCCGAACAGGATTCTGTGATTACCCAGCAACGGGTACAACATCGGGTCATCACCAAACGTGACTCGTTAATCACTACTCCTAAAAAGAAGGGATTCTTCAAACGACTCGCCGAAGTGTTTTCCCCTTCTAAACAAGACAGTGCCGTATTAGTAAATACATCGTTGGAAGTAGCCACTGATACCATTCTCCAACCGACCACTTCTAAAGATTCTCTTCAGCAGAAAATCCGCATGGCTACCGAAGAAAAACGGTTGCAACGGAGGAAAACAATCCGGCGTACCAGTACAAAGTACCAGCGGATGAATACGCAGTTGACGGCACGGATGGATAGCTTGATTAAACAGTATGAGGAAGAAATGACCTTGCGTGCCCGTCAGGATGCCGAACTTCAGCAGGAAGTGAGGATGCGGTCGGCATGTATCATCGGCGGTATCGCGGTTGGTGCCGTACTATTATCGGCTTTTTTCCTGATATTGATTATGCGGGATATTTCCCGTAGCAACCGTTACCGCCAGCAATTGGAGGTGGCGAATAAACGGGCGGAAGATTTGCTGATCGCCCGTGAAAAATTAATGCTTGCCATTACCCATGATTTTAAAGCTCCGTTAGGCTCAATTATGGGATATACCGAACTCCTGTCCCGATTGACAGAAGATGAACGGCAACGATTCTACCTCGACAATATGAAAAGTTCTTCAGAACATTTATTGAAGTTAGTCAGTGACTTGCTTGATTTCCACCGGCTTGATCTCAATAAAGCGGAAGTGAATCGCGTAACCTTTAACCCTTCCCAGCTATTCGACGAAATTTATGTCAGTTTCGAACCTTTGACCGCTGCCAAAGGTTTAGCCTTGCAATGTCACGTCGTCCCGGAACTGAATGGAAGATATATCAGTGATCCTTTGCGACTCCGGCAAATTGTGAACAACCTTTTGTCCAATGCCGTAAAGTTTACTCAAAAAGGAGAAATTAGCCTGACAGCCAGTTATGATTCTTCTAAGTTAACCATCGCCATTGCCGATACAGGAAAAGGAATGGCATCAGAAGATCGTGAACGTATCTTCCAAGAATTTACACGTCTTTCCGGTGCGCAGGGGGAAGAAGGTTTCGGACTCGGACTCTCTATTGTGAAGAAATTGGTAACCTTGCTTGAAGGAACCATTGACGTGCAAAGCACATTAGGAAAAGGGAGCTGTTTTACTGTAACTTTACCTCTTTATCCGGTAGGTAAATCCATTGCGGAAAGCGAATCTCCGGAAAATGAATCTTCGGAGGACGAAAGTCCATACGCTCCCAAACAGTCGGTTGCCATTCCTCCCATGAAAGTCATTCGTGTGCTTTTGATTGATGACGATAAGATTCAGCTGAATCTGACTGCCGCCATGTTGAAACAGCATGGTATTGATGCAGTGTGCTGTGAACAGCTGGAACAGCTGATTGAACAACTTCGCTCTTCCGTCTTCGATGTATTGCTGACAGATATACAAATGCCTGCCATTAACGGGTTTGATCTGGTAAAACTATTACGGGCTTCTAATATACCACAAGCAAAAACAATCCCTGTTATTGCTGTGACTGCCCGTAGTGAAATGGATAAAGCCGCTTTACATGAACATGGTTTTGCCGGTTGTTTGCATAAACCGTTTACAGTAAAGGAATTGTTGCTAACAGTAAATGAAGGTCAACTTTCGGCCGATGAAGCGCATATAACAGAAGATATGCAACTAAATGTAAATGCCCTCACTTCTTTTTCGGAGGATGATCCTGAAGCTACACATTCCATTATCCAAACATTTATAGAGGAAACACAAAAGAGTGCTGACCGGATGGTGCAGGCATTAAATGCTAAGGAGGTGGATGAAATAGCTGCAATAGCTCACAAACTTCTTCCTCTTTTTACATTGATTGGAGCTGGGAATGCTGTAATTCTACTGAGTTGGTTGGAGGCAAGGCGTGGGGAGGACTTTTCTACGGAAATAAATGAAAAGGTTGAGAGCATTCTTCAAGAAATTCAGAAAATCCTGAAAGAGGTAAACGGTGTAGAGTGTTCGAATATTCTTAATTCTGAAATATGATTTAATGTTTATTTATTGTTTTTTTCTATCGTTTATTTCTATATTTGCTGTCTAAAACTTGCTAAATGATACGTGAGCCTGGTTTTTCTATTAATCGGAAAGATATATTTGAAAGATTGTTCAGTGATTATTACGGGATATTAGTATGTTATGCTCAAAAATATACGAAACGTGAAGATATAGCTGAAGATATCGTACAAGATGTATTTGCATCTTTGTGGGAAGAAAATCGTATATTTCCTTCGCAAGCGAATTTTCGTTCATTTCTTTATATTTCGATAAGAAATGCGGCTTTTGATTATTTGCGACATCAAAATGTAGAAAGTCGTTATATTGAAGAAGCTTTGACTGCAAATCGTTTCTTGTCGGATGATTCTTTTCAGAAAGAAGAAGTTTTTCGCTTACTATTTAAACAGATTGATTTACTTCCGGAACGTTGTCGGGAAATATTCTTGTTACATCTGGAAGGTTATGATAATGATGCTATTGCTAAAAAATTATCGTTGTCAATAGAAACTGTTAAAACTCAAAAGAAACGTGCAATGAAAACTCTTCGGAACAATCTGAAAGAGAAATTGCAAAAAAAATATCCAGATACCTCATTTTTTATTCTTTTCTTGTACCTCGATTTATATCTATAATCGTTTGTGTAATACAAATGATAATTAGATAGTATGGAGATTGAAAAACTAATTGTTAAATACTTGGTCGGGTGTTTATCTAAAGAAGAAGACCAAATTCTAAAAAAATGGTTGCAAGAGGATGAATCTCATCTGCGTTTTTTTCAGAAAATCAACTTGGATAAGACTGCTGTTGAGGATTATCGTCAATATCATCGTTTTGATGCTAAATCGGATGAGGCTTTCCGTAAAGTATGGACCTCTTTACATAAGGGAACTAGAAGGATATCAACGCAAAGAAAAATAGGCTTTTTTTCTCGTCGTTGGTTGAAGATTGCTTGTGCTCTACTGATATTGCTATTTTCTGTAGGGGGAGGACTCTATTTTTACTATGAGGCATCACGAATAACTCCTGGAGAGTCAAAAGCAATATTGACTTTAGAAGATGGTAGTGCTAAACAATTGAAAAAATCAGGGCAAGAACATTGGATTTATATAGGTGATACACCTATTGCAAGAGAGTATGATGGGATGATTGTTTATCATATCCCAGAAACATCAAAAGTGGAAATAAGTCAACAGAATACTTTGTCTGTTCCTCGTGGAGGAGAATTTCGATTAACTTTATCAGATGGAACAAGGGTACATTTGAATTCTTTATCAGAGTTGAAATATCCGGTTAGTTTTAAAGGTATGAATGAACGAACTGTAGAATTGAAAGGGGAGGCCTTTTTTGAAATAGCGAAAGATTCATTACATCCATTTAAAGTAGAAACTCAAGGAATTTTGATACAGCAGTTTGGGACGGCGTTTAATGTGAAGTCTCGTGTGAAAGGAAAAGTTGAAGTTGCTTTAGTGCAGGGTAGCATTGGAATTTATACTCAATCTCAAAAGTTGCATAAACTATCACCAGGACAGCTAGCCATATGGGATGCTTCTACGGATCTTTTATCAGTTGAAAATAAAGATTTGTTATTAAATACCGCTTGGCATTCTAATCGTTTTATTTTTTATGATGAGAGTCTGGGAAGTCTGATGGAAGAACTTGCATTGTGGTATAATGTAGATGTTGATTTCTTAGATAAATCATTGAAAGAACTTCATTTCACAGGCAGTTTATATCGATATGACGATATAGCTGTCATTTTGAATGCTATCGAAGAGACAGTAAATGTTGACTTTAAGATTTCCGGACTTCGTATTAAAATTGATCGGAAGAATAAATAATAATATATAAGTGATTATGAGAATTCTAATTATTATAATGTTGCTATGTACAACATTAGTCCCTAATTACCTGTATGCCATTTCTCATGAAAATTATAGTGAGGAATCGTTCTTGTTCGTTGGTGAAGATTATATGCAAGAGAATTATAAGGTAACGTTACATTTGAGTGGTGTTTCTGTTAGTACATTGTTTAATGAGATCCAAAAACAGACCAAACTGGATTTTGTTTATAATACAGAATTATTGGAGACTATAACACCGATTTCCGTTACGGCAGAAAAGGAATCAGTTTTTGATGTTTTGAATCGTTTGTTTAATGGAACAGGTTTTATTTTTAAAAAGTCTGGCAATATTATCACTGTTAATAAAAAAGAAGAACTACAGCGGGATGATAAATTCTTAGTAACAGGAGAAGTAAAGGATGATACCGGTGAACCATTAGTCGGTGTAACTATACAACAAAAGGATACTCGTAATATTACGATAACGGATATGGATGGACGCTATTCAATTCAAGTGTCTAGTAAGGCAGAGGCTTTTTTAACTTTTTCATTTGTGGGGATGAAAACGAAAACAGTACCCGTTAAGGGAAGAGTACTTAATGTAAAACTTGTTCAGGATGCGATTTCTATTGATGATGTCGTGGTTGTAGGAGCGTATGGTACAGCACAAAAGAGGCTAGACCAAGTCGGTAGTGCTTTTCAAGTGAATGCTGACCAGTTAAAAGCATTACCAGCTTTACGAGTGGATAAAATGTTGGATGGCTTGATTCCGGGAGTGAAAATTGATCCGAATACAGATTCACCGGATAATACACGTGCACGTTACAATGTAAGGGTTCGTGGAGATGCTTCTCTATCTGCTTCGAACGAGCCATTGTGGGTTGTGGATGGGACTCCTATTTATACAGGTGAACATACTAATTTGATTCCTGGAATGAGTACGACTATCAGTCCGTTATCTTTTATCAATCCTGATGATATTGAGTCAATAACAGTATTGAAGGATGCTACGGCAACTTCCATTTACGGAGCGAATGGTGCAAACGGAGTCATATTGATAACAACTAAAAAAGGAAAAGAAGGTGACTTGCGTATTCATTTAACGGCTCAATATGGAGTTGCAAAGATTGATAAGAGTACTAGTCCGAAAGTTCTGAATGCCAATCAATATCTAATGTTAGCTAAGGAAGCTTATCAAAATGCAGGGAACGATTTAAAATACTTTCCCTATACTGATAATGAAATGAACAAATACAGCCTTACAAATACAGATTGGACAGATGTGTTTTATGATACCGCTAATACTTTTCAAACAAATTTATCTTTAATGGGAGGGGCTCGGAATACAGCGTATTATTTATCTGCTTCTTATTTAGAGAATACAGCAACGGTGAAAGGGAATAAACAACAGCGTTTTTCTATTCGTTCTAATTTGGATTTTACTTTTCTTCGAAAGTTTAAGGTCTCGGTTGATCTTGCTACTTCTTATAATGTGAATGATTTGTTTAATCCAGGAAGGGATTATTATGAGTACTTACCGATATTCGAACCATATAATGAAGATGGAACTTTTCGTCTTTACAATAAGGTTATATCCGGAAAAGAAACGGATGGAAGCCCTAAATGGTCGGAGAACCGTTTCTTGAACAGTGTAGCGGAAAGGGAAGAGAATATTTATAATCAAAAGACTTTATATACGAATGCCAATTTAATGTTGAGATATGATATTCTTTCAGGGTTATCTTACACAGGACAATTTGGTGTTGATTATCAGTCAGGTAAGGAAGAAATTTATTATGCTCGTACTAATTGGTCCGGAATGACGAGCGCTGATGGTCCGATAGGTTATTCCACTAGAAACTCATTAAATATGATGAACTGGACTACTGTACATCGCATTAATTATAAGCAGTCTTTTGATAAACATGATATAAGTGGATTATTGGGGATTGAGGCTGGTTCACAGGACTATGTGACACTTGGAGTTACAGGGTCAGGCTTCATTAATGATCATATTCAAGATGTGTCTTATGCAAAAGAGCGTAAAGGGACTAATACTAGTAAGACGAAACGCAAAGCTTCTATGTTAGGGCAGCTTAGTTATTCTTACGATCATCGATATTATGTGACATTAAATGGACGTAGAGACGGAAATTCACAATTTGGGTCAGATGTACGCTGGGCTAATTTTGGTTCTATAGGAGTTTCTTGGAATGTTCAGAATGAGAGTTTTTACAATATTCCATGGATGAATATTTTGAAAATAAAAGCTAGTTATGGGGCAAATGGAAATTCCCGCTTAGGTTCTCAGGAAGCTCTTGGCTTATATTCTTATGGGGAAAGTTATTCTTATGCAGGAGAAATAGGTGGTGTTATGTCGGGCTGTCCAAACAGCCGTTTGAGTTGGGAAACTACTTATATGACAAATATAGGTGTTCGTGTACGCTTGTTCGATCGTTTGGATATAGAAGTTGAAGGGTATCATAATAAGACAACTAATTTGTTGAGTAATTTAGATGTTTCTCGAACGACAGGTGATACTCGTGTGTATAGAAATGTAGGAACAATATTAAATAAAGGGATTGAAGTGACTATAACTAGTCACAATTTCCGGCCGAAGAAAGATGGTGATTTCAGTTGGTTAACTGATCTGAATCTAGCACATAATAGTAATAAACTCTTAGAGCTATATAATGGCATTCAGAAAAATATGGGTGAGATGGTTTGGAGGGAAGGATATGACATACATACATATAACTTAGTGCGCTGGGCTGGAGTTGATCCTCGTGACGGAGCACCTTTGTGGTATGATGCAAAAGGGAATATAACACGGATTTACAGTACGGATAACCGTGTCCCGTATAAGAGTTCAACTCCTGTCCTAGCTGGTGGCTTGACAAATACTTTAACGTACAAAGATTTTAGTTTGCGCTTTATGTTCAATTATTCAATAGGAGGCTACGGATTTACATCTTTCGGTAGGGCAAGTAATTCGGATGGGTTGAATATAATGACGGAAAATCAGTCTATTGACCAGTTGAATCGTTGGCAAAAATCCGGCGATTTAGTGCTGAACCCTAAACCAATATGGGGTGTCTCTACTCAGTCGGTGATGAACTCTACCCGTTATTTGTATAACAAAACTCAGGTTCGTTTGCAGAATCTAGTATTTTCCTATCGAATTCCCCGGACAATTCTACATTCGACTGGCTTAAAAGATTGTTCTATTTCTTTAATTGGAGATAATTTATGGGTCTGGACCCCTTATTCGGGAAAGGATCATAATTCTTATAAAACATGTATGAGTGGTTATCCGATGGAAAGATATTTCTCGATAGCACTAAATGTAGGATTATAATTAAATAGGTTTAAGATAACATGAAAAAAAGAATATATCTACTAGTCGGTGCTTTATGCATCATTATGCAATTGGTTAGCAGTTGTACCAATTTTTTAGAAGTTGAAGAAAAAGGAAAAACAACAATCCCTTCATTCCTTTCAGATCCTGACGGACTTAATGCAGGGCTGGTTGGCGCATATAATAAGATGTATGCTTATTATGACAATGAGTTTACAAAATATCCGGATGTTGCCGGAAATATGTTGTCAATGAAGTATGTCTCTGCAGGAGCAGATATGCTTGATCAGTATAATTTTACTTCTGATGCTTTACAAGAGACAGGAGCTGTAGGGTATATTTGGCGTAAAATATATGAAGCCTTGGCAAATGTGAATAATGTAATTCAATATCAGCCTCAGGTGATTTCAGCTTATCCGAATGCAAAGGATATGTGTCAACGTATTCTCGGAGAAGCTTTATTCTTGAGGGCATTGTGCCATTTCGATTTATGTAGGGTATATGCACAACCTTATAATTACACGTCAGATGCTTCACATTTAGGAGTTCCTATTCTATTAAAAACTCCAGGTCCCGATGATAATGTTTCCAGGGAGAGTGTTAAGAAAGTATATTTACAAATTTTAGCAGATTTGGAACGAGCTGCCGATTGTTTCAGGGGCATTGAATCAAGTGGAATATATTATGCTTCTTTACAAGCGGTCAACGCATTATATTCGAGAGTCTATTTGTATATGGAAGATTGGAATAACGCCCTGAAGTATGCAAAACTGGCAATTGGGACAGGGAAACTGTCTCAAGGAGATACCTATTTAAATATGTACCAGGATCTTTCTACTACGGGAGAAGCTATCTTTCGATTGAATGGAATAGATCAATCAGGAAAATTAAAGGCTTTTTATGATGCTTCCTGTGTTCCTGCAGATACATTATTTACGTTGTTCGATGAAGGAGATATCCGTCTTGGCTTACTTAGAAATAAAGATGGAATAGCTTATTGTTCCAAATATTATTCTCTAAAACAGCCAGATAATCAAGTGAATAGGGATGATCCATTTGTTTTCCGTCTTTCCGAAATGTATATGAATGCTGCTGAAGCAGCTTGGCATCTGAAAGATTATACAGCTGCTTCCGGATATCTTAAATCTATTTTGGAGCGTGCTGTAGATACAGACTATGCAGTCAATACACTTAGTCAATATTCAGACGCAAAACTGATACAACTGATAGAGAAGGAACGTGTAAAGGAACTCTGTTTTGAGGGACATAACTTCTTTGACATTATACGCTGGAAGCAGGATCTTAAACGTGAGGAAAATACGAATTCTTCAGTGGAAAAGATCGTTTATCCTAGTGATTATTTTGTATTGCCTATTCCGCAAGTAGAATTGAATGCGAATACAAATATGCAACCCAATCCGACAGTAAACAATTAAAAATAAATCATTTATGAGATCACTATACTTTATATTACTAATAAGCTGCCTTTGGGCATGTACTACTGATGAGAAAGAGCCTTATGATACGCCTTTTATTCATATTATGACAGATAAAGGTGTATCTAAAGTTATTGTCAAGTCGGATGTGAATAACATTAATACTTATAGTGTGTATCTGAGTTCGAAACCTCTGACTGAGAATCTGGAAGTGAACTATCAAGTCATAGTAGGAGATGGTCTGAAATCCGGTGTTGATTTTGAACTGGTAACAAAGGGTAGTACATTAACTTTTCTACCGGGTATTTATGATATGCCCATACGCATCCGATGGATGCCAAATCATTTAGATGAGAACAAAGACAATACAATAACCATTCGTTTGACTGGCAATAATCAAGGACTGACTATGGGGCTTCCAGGTCCCGACGGTTTACAGCGCGAACTGGTGATAGAGAAACAGAATTAATGAAGGAGTAGAATGAAAAAGTTTTTATGGCTGATTTTTATAGGCTTATTGCTAAGCCCTGTTGTATACGGGCAATCATCGGAGTTCTTACAGTATGATAAGAATCTGATTGTAAGAAAACTGGATAATGGATTAACCTATTATATTTACCCGAATACGAATCCCAAAGGGGAAGCCGTTTATCGTTTGTTTGTGAAGGCTGGTTCCGTCATGGAGAAGGAGAATCAACGAGGATTGGCTCATTTCCTAGAACACATGGCATTTAATGGTAGTTATCATTTCCCCTCTGATGGTATGGTTCGTTTCTTAGAGTCGAAAGGAGCCAAATTCGGGAAAGATTTAAACGCGCACACCTCGTTTAATGAGACTGTGTATAAATTGCAGTTGCCTTCATCCAATCCTCAAATGGTAGATTCAACATTAACTATCTTAGCTGATTGGGCAGGCGGGCTTTCTATCGATTCAATGCAGGTAGAAAAAGAACGTGGAGTTATACTTTCGGAATGGTTGTCGAAGAGAGATGCCAAACGCGATAGTGATACAGCTTTTCTATTGGAGCTTCTGAATAGTTCGCACTATTCCGAACGAATGACTATTGGTGATACGGCTGTCATTAGAAACTGTAAACGAGAGGATATTCTGGATTATTATCAAACATGGTATCATCCTTCACTAATGGCTGTGGCCGTTGTAGGTGATATAAATCCTGAACAGGTTGAGACGCTTATAAAGGAGAAATTCGGGAAACTATCGTCTCTTGCCTCTCCTATTTGGAAGCAATGCCACATTCCTGTTTATAAAAAGGAAGCGGTAAAGATACTTACCAATGAATCGCTGAAAACAATAGAATTGGATATGATTCAGTTGCTGCCACTTTCAAAACCGGTTCAGACAGCAAAGGATTATAAGGCTTATTTGACCCGAACATTATTGAATCGCCTTTTTAAGATGCGAATGAATGCTTGGGCTTTTGAAAATCCTTCTTATAGGAAAGCCAGTATTCAGTACTCAAGTTTTCTGAATGCAACTGGAGTATTGCTATGTTCGGTAGAATTACTACCTGGGAAAATGGAAAAAGGTATTTCGGAGTTTATTGCACAGCAACAGCAAATCTTTCGTTATGGGTTTACTGAGACGGAAATAGAACGTGCCAAAAAGGTTATTTATAATAACTTGGAGAATAAACTTCAAAATCAGCAAAATCCTGCTTCCGTTGAATTAATGAACGATATTTATGCCGATTTTTATGTAGGAAACAGATTTACCTCATTACAAGAAGAGTATCGATTAGTTCAACGATATTTTCCAGAACTAGACTCTGTTGCTTTGGTTAGGAATTTGGCAAAAGTATATTCACCCCAAAAGATGCATTATCTATTGCGAGCAAATGAAAAAGCTAATAAGGAAGTGAATGGAGATGCGACTTTGATGTCAATTATAAAAGAAGCCAGAAAACAATCTTCGAAACGGTATAATAAATATTTTTCTGTACCGGATGAATTATGCCAATTACCGTCGGGGGGACATATTGTCAGAGAAGAAAATATACCAGAGATAGGAGCTGTGTCTCTTTGGCTAAATAATGGCACGCGCATTATATTTAAGTCTTCAGAACTCGATAAGGGGAAGGTGTTGTTGACTGGTTTTCGGAAAGGAGGGCTTTATTCTTTAGATTCTTTACATTATTATACAGGTCTATTCGCTCCCAGTATTATTTCACTTTCTGGAGCCGGAAATTTTTCAAGGGATGCATTGAACTATTTTCTGGCAGGAAACTCTGCTTCTATGCGTCTACTTGTTGATAAGACACGTACTGGGCTAGCTGGAGTATCGCAGGTAAAGGATATGGAAACAATGTTTCAACTACTCTATACCAAATGGATGTACCCTCAGTTGGATACAGCAATTTGTAAACAAACAATAGAGAAGACAAAAGAAAATTATCGTGTCAAGCAAAAAAGTCCGACGGAGTTTTTTCAGGAAGAACTAATGTGGCTTTTGAACGGACGAAATTACACAAATACAATACTTTCTGATTCTTTAATAACACGATATGTAAAGCAAGAGGATATGCTTCCTCTATTCAATCGTTTTTATGGTGCAGCGAAAGATTACACATTTGTTATTTTGGGAGACTGTACTATACAGGATATAAAGCCGTTAATCACTACATATATTGGTGGATTACCTAAAGGATCGAATGATACGGATTGGTGTTATACAGAACGTAATATACCTTATAAATCCTGTTCATTGATACGTCACACGGGGGATTCTCCTAAAGCATCAGTTTCATTGATTTTCCAGCAAGACAGTTTGTTAGAGGAGTTTAGCTCATTCACATTGAAATCGAATGTAATGAAAGCGATGTTGCGCACTTGTTTACTTAACCGTTTGCGTGAGGAAATGGGAAAAGTCTATAGTGTAAGCGTAGCTTCGAGTGCGGGTTTATATCCTTCTTTCTTATCACGAACGATGATTGGATTTGTCTGCTTGCCAGAGGATGTTGATAGTTTGGTTAATGCTACACAAGAAGAATTACAAAGACTTTATGAATATCCGGAATCATTTGACGGTATATTAACGGATGTTAAACGTAATCTTTTGAAAGATTTTGAATTGGATAAACAAAAAAACTCTTTTTGGACTTCTTGGATTCGCAATTCCATATTCAATCAACAGGAGGATTGGAAATATCTGAATAATTATGCACAAACAGTAAATAGTATAACAGCAAAAGATATTTCTTCTTTTGCAAAATCTTTATTGAGCACTACTCCCATGATAAAAGCTGTGCTTTACCCTAAAAATTAGTAATAATATGATTGTATAACAGGACTCCGGTCCACAAATATTTATGGTATGAATAGAATGAAAGATTTATTTTGGATGGCAGTAATTGTTTTGTTTGCTGCGTTTTCATCTTGTTCGGATGACAAGAATGATGGGACAGATGAAGGAGTTGAAGCTAAGCTGTTAACCTTTGGGTTTTATGCTGAAGATAATTCAAGTATATTATCAGATGATTATATAGCTACCCTATCTTCCACAACAGCTAAGGTTACTATGCCTGCATTTATAGATAAAAGTGCACTTGTCGCTCGCTTTACGACGAACGATGGTAATATCGTCTTGGTAGATGGAGTTACACAAGTTAGTGGTGCTACTGCCAATGATTTTACAGCTCCTGTAGATTACATTGTTAGTAATGGAAAACAGAATGTAAAGTATACGATAACAGTTGCTAAGTCTTCTAATATGGCTTGGGTAAGAATGCCGGACTTTACAGCGACATCAGTTTTCAGTGGATCTGTTTTAAAAATAAACCCGGTGGATCAAGTTCCATATCTTGGTTTTAAACTAAAAGAAGAAGAGAAAATGGCTGTCATAAAACTTGTTGATGGTACAACTTGGACAGCAGTTGGTTCTTTAGAAGGCTTTGGAGGAGAAGTTAGTTTGTCAAATTATGATTTTGATATTGACAAGGATGGAATTCCTTATGTCGTTTATTCTGATAACAGTGCTACCACAGTTGCAGGTGCTGCGTCTTTAATGAAATGGAATGGGACTACCTGGAATTATGTAGGTAATCAAGGATTTGTAAATGCTCAATCTCAGCAATTACATTTAAGAGTATTAGATAATGGAGAGACTATTGTTTCACAAGTGAACAATAGCAACAAAGTTTCTTTTCCAAGGCGAGTGTTAGTTATGTCTATTTATCAGAACAGTTGGGCGAGTAGTGAATTACCACTTTTGGCTTCCGGGACTCCAATCTATAATTGTAATCTTGCTAAGACAGAGCATGCTGCCTATCTGTTGGTGGTTAACCGTGGGGCAGTAGCAGGCGTAAATTATGGTCATTCAGTATATGAATATAAAAATGGAACATGGAGTATTCTATTAAATAACTATGTAGAACCAAATGCTACTCAGACTGGTATTGTTGGATTGGATATTGAAGCAGAAGAAAATGGTACACTTTATATCTTAACAAGTGATGATGCAGTGACATCAGGTGTGTATAACTTGAGACTAAAGAAATATGATCCGGTAACAAAACAATGGTCCACAGTAGGAGGAAATCCATTGCCTTTGGATTTTAAAACCTCAACTTCAACTTCAGTGGCCATATCAATAGCTCCTGATGGTACTCCTTTTGTTGCCTACAGAGATGAACAAGATCAAGATTATCCAAAGGTTATTTATTTGGATAATGAAACTAAGCAATGGTCAGATCCTCATAAATTAGCAGATATTGCTTCTAGTAATTTGAATATAGCTTTCTCCTCCACAGGAGTTGGATATATTTCATTTACAGATGACAATAACCATGCTATAGTTTTTAAATATACAGATAAGTAAACGTTATGCTTTTAATAAAATAATGTAAATGCGAGGAAGGGTATAGATGGTTTTTATCTTAATATATCCTTCCTTGTTTTTATCTTAATAAGATGAAAAAATGAAAAAGTTCATGATTATATATATATTCTTCTTATTAGGCAGTTTTGTTTCCACAAAATGTTTGGCTCAAGATGTTGCTTGGATAGAAGGTTGTGTCTATGAAGATGGTAATCAAAATGGGATTCAGGACAAAGGAGAAAAAGGTATTTCGGGAATAGCCATATCTAATGGAGATACTGTTCTACTTGCAGATAAACAGGGACATTTCAGAATCAGACTTTCTAAGGGAAACAGTATCTTCCCGATTCTTCCGAATAATTGGACACTATTGTCTAATCAAATAGTAAATTCAGGATTTTATTATTGGAATAGTCATGGGGATACCGAGACGCAACAAATCAATTTTGGATTGAATAAGAAAAAGGTAAATAAGCATTTCTCAATAAACGCAATAGGAGATGTACAAGTCGGTAATTCTCAGGAGTTGGATTATGCTTCCCGTTCTTTATGGCCAGAACTTTTGCAAGCAGATTCGTCTTCGTTCAATATATTTTTAGGTGATTTAGTGAATAACAATTTAAATTTATTTCCCGCTATCAAACAGATGATGGAACTATTGCCTGTACAATCATGGACAGTTATAGGTAATCACGATCGGGATGCTGATTCTATAAGGATTAATCAAACCTTTTCATATAATACAGCTTTTGGATCAGCGACTTATGCTTTTAACGAAGGAAACGTACATTTTATTGTTCTAAATAATGTCTATGGTAAAGGAACACGTTCTTATGTAGGGAAGATTTCTGATAGTCAATTGCGCTTTGTCTCAAATGATCTGAAACTTGTACCTAAAAATGCTCAGATCGTACTTTGTATGCATATTCCATTAGTACATACTACTAATTCATCCGCATTGATTGAAATATTAGAAGGACGAGGGAATGTTTTAGCTTTGACTGGGCACATGCATCAGGTGGAGAGGAATTTTTTACATGGTCAGGATGTTTGTGTACATGAATTAGTAACAGGGGCTTCTTGTGGTTTCTGGTGGGTGGGAGAAAAGGATTGGGAAGGTATTCCGTCTGCTTTGATGCAATGTGGTACTCCTCGTAATTATTTTGTTTTTGATTTTACAGAGAAAGACTATTCTTTCCGGTATAAGGGCATAGGGATGGATGCTTCCCGACAGATGAATATTTGGATTGCAGGTATTGACTCGACAGATGTTTATATCGATGAATTGAGAAACAAACACCAGGGAGAAATGCTTGTAACTGTTTATGGAGCTTCAGATAGTACAATAGTACGTTGTCGTTTGGATAATGGTGAATGGTTATTATGTGAGAAGAAAGAAGAACTTGATGTGAATGTAGCAAGGGTGAGAAGTTGGAATCAGCTAAAAATATATCCAACTCGTTTCAATCGTAGAAATCCGTTCAGAAGGCAATTTTCTCCTCAAATCTGGGGACTACAATTACCTAAAGAGTGCTGCGAAGGTGTTCATTTGATCGCTGTTGAAGCTTCTGATCAATGGGGATTTAAAGCTAGTGGCGAACGCTGCTTTTATTATCAAAGATAGTATTTTTTAAGGAATTCTGTATATCTGTAAATAGAGCCAATATCTGTCTTATTAGACAATCGGATACATTGGGTAATATGACTAACAAGTAACTTCATCTTTTTTATTATGATATAAATGAAGCAATATAAGTCGCTGCTTCTGGTGAAGTCAGAAAAAACAGAATACTTATATTTCTTTTGTTGCAGAACATTTTGCTCCTGTCGTCAACCTTTTTTCGGAATAATTTGTTTACTTTGTGTCACCTTATTTACACTGACACATTTTACATGAAACGAAAATGGATACGTTGGGTAAGCTGGATACTGCTTACTCCTATAATACTCTTTGTAATACTAATGGTATTGCTTTATGTTCCTCCCGTTCAGAATCTTTTGCGTCGGGAGGTTACTGCATACGCCTCTAAAGTAACCGGCATGCAGATTCAGGTGGAGCGGATAGACCTTCGTTTCCCACTTAATCTGTTGGTACGTGGCGTGGAGGTCATTCAACAGCCGGACACCCTTTTGTCTTTAGAAAGCCTCAATGTCCGTGTACAGGCATGGCCGTTGATAAAAGGAAAAGTTGAAGTGGATGAAGTGACTTTGAGCCGGGTAGCCGTTAATTCAGCCGATTTGATGGAGGGAATGAAGATTAAAGGCGTTTTGGGACGTTTCTTCCTGCAAAGTCATGGCGTCGATCTGTCTAATGAACTAGCGGTAATCAATCAGGTCGAACTATCCGACACTCACATGCAGCTACCACAACTACGCCCAAAGATACCACAGCTTCTGCTCCGATCAACTGGAAAGTAGCTCTTCATCAGTTGAAATTGAAAAATGTATCGTTCGGCATGCAACTTCCTGCTGATTCCATGCGTATGACGGCCCATATTGGAGAAGCGGCCATCAATAATGCTCAAGCAGATTTGAAGAATCAATACTACGACTTGAAGAAGTTCTTATTATCGGGAACCTCCGCCAGCTATGATACCGGAACTGCTCAACCGACAGAGGGCTTCGACGCTTCTCATATTGCCGTTCGGGATATTCGCATCGCTCTGGATTCCTTGCTGTATAAAGGGAGGGATATGAACGCAGTCATTCGTGAATTTACCATGAACGAACGCTCCGGATTGAGCGTCACTGCCCTGACGGGTAGAGCCTACTCCAATGATTCTGTTATCTGTGTTCCCAGTTTGAAACTGAACACTCCACATTCTGAAATCGATTTATCTGCACATACCTATTGGGAACTGGTCAACATCCCGACTACGGGCCGCTTATCTGCCCGTCTCAATGCCTATATTGGCAAAGAAGACGTCATGTTATTTGCCGGTGCTCTACCTGAAAGCTTCAAAGAAGCCTATCCATTCCGCCCGCTCGTCATCCGTGCCGGTACGGATGGCAATCTGAAAGAAATGCAGATTTCCCGCTTTACAGTAGACCTGCCAGGGGCTTTTGCATTGGAGGGCGGTGGTCTTTTGGAAAACCTCGCCGACAGCCTCACACGCACCGGAACCATCGGTCTGAAAATGACCACTCAAAACCTAAACTTCCTGACCGCTCTGTCGGGAGAAGCCCCTAATGGCACGCTTGTTATTCCTGACAGTATGAATCTGGTGGCGAAAGTGGATATCAAAGGTCCTGAATATAAAGCAAATCTCCGTTTGAAAGAAGGACAAGGAGCTATGGATGTGAATGCGGCCTTAAATACCGCTACCGAAGTCTATAAGGCTGATCTGAAAATAGACAATCTGCAACTTCATAGTTTCCTCCCGAAAGACTCTATCTATGAACTTTCTCTCTCGGCTGCAGCTAATGGTCGTGGATTAGATGTCATGTCCTACCATTCATTTGCCAAATTGAATCTTGCATTAGATCAACTTCATTATGCTAAATACCATCTTTCCGATCTTGATCTGACGGGAGAACTTAAAGGCGCATTGGTCACTGCACATCTGACAAGCGATAATGCTTTATTGAAAATGATAACAGATGCTGAATATAATCTGGCACACAGTTACCCCGACGGTAAAATAACGATTGATGTTACTCAACTGGATTTGCATGAACTGGGAATTATGCCGCAGCCAATGAAGCGTCCGTTGACTTTTAACTTAGTTGCCGAAGCCCGTCGGGATTTAGTTTCGGCACATTTAATCTCCGGTGATATGAAACTCGACTTGAGCGCACGCTCCGGTGTTAATCCTTTAATTCGCCAATCTACTCATTTTGTGGATGTATTGATGAAGCAGATTGATGAGAAAGCATTGAATCACGCTGAATTGCGTAAGGCGTTACCGACGGCAGTTTTCTCTTTCTCTGCAGGGCAAGAAAACCCCTTGGCGTATTTTCTGGCTACTAAAAAGATTGCTTACCATGATGCTTCAGTGAAATTTGGAACGGCTCCTGATTGGGGAATCAATGGAAAAGCCGCTATTCACGCTTTGAAAGTAGACACCTTACAACTAGACACGATTTTCTTTACCGTCAAACAAGATACTACACTCATGAAATTGCGTGCCGGTGTTATTAACGGACCGAAGAATCCGCAATTCTCTTTCTCTACTACACTGACAGGAGAGATTCGTGACCGGGATGCGGAACTGCTGGTAGACTTTAAGAATGGAAAAGGAGAAACTGGCGTATTGCTTGGCGTCAATGCACGTCCTTTATTGGAAGGTCATGGAAAAGGCGATGGATTAGCTTTCACATTAATCCCGGAAGAACCGATTGTTGCCTTTCAGAAATTCCATTTTAATGAGAATCACAATTGGATTTATGTGCATAAAAATATGCGTGTTTACGCTAATGTAGATATGTGGGATGATGAAGGAATGGGATTCCGTGTACATTCGGTGCAGGGAGACACTGTTTCTTTACAGAATATAGATGTTGAAATCCGAAGAATCAGTTTAGCCGAATTGAGTAAGGTACTACCTTACTTCCCGGAAATAACCGGTTTATTCTCTGCGGAAGCACACTACGTACAGACTGAAAAAGACCTTCAACTCTCGGTTGAATCATCTATTGACGAGCTGACTTATGAACGTCAACGAATTGGTGATGTGACATTAGGAGCTACCTGGTTGCCGGGCGAACAAGGAAAGCAATATCTTAACGCTTATCTGAATCATGACAAGGTGGAAGTGATGGTGGCGGATGGCAAGTTGATCCCAACCCGATTAGGAAAGGATAGCTTGGAAGTGAACGCCACTTTAGAGCATTTCCCGCTTCGTGTAGCTAATGTATTTATTCCCGATCAGATGGTTACATTAGCTGGTGATATGGATGGTAATCTGAATATTACCGGTAGCACCGAACAGCCTTTGATTAATGGCGAACTGATATTGGATAGCGTTTCTGTCCTGTCCCGGCAGTATGGTGCCAACTTCAGATTTGATAACCGTCCGGTACAGATAAAGAATAATCGGTTGGAATTTGATAAATTCGCTATCTATACAACAGGAAAAACTCCATTCACGATTGACGGTTATGTTGATTTCAGGGATATGTCCCGACCGATGGCGAATCTGAATCTGCTGGCGCAGAACTATACGCTTCTGGATGCCAAACGCACTCGTGAGAGTCTGGTCTACGGAAAAGTCTTTGCCGATTTCCGGGCAACAGTGAAAGGGCCGTTGGATGGATTGAACATGCGTGGAAACATGAGCCTGCTGGGTAATACAGACGTTTCCTATATCTTGACCGACTCGCCGTTGACGGTACAGGATCGTTTGGGAAGTCTGGTAACCTTTACTTCGTTTAGCGACACCACTACGGTTGTCCAACAAGAAGTGCCGACTGTTTCTTTAGGCGGGTTGGACATGGTGATGATGGTACATATCGATCCATCCGTCCGTTTGAAAGTCGATTTGGATGCAAGCAATGACAATCGTGTCGAACTGGAAGGGGGAGGTGACCTCTCTATGAAATATACTCCGCAAGGTGATCTGACATTGACCGGACGCTATACGTTGAGCGGCGGTTTGATGAAATATGCTTTACCTGTCATTGCTGCCAAAGAATTTGCTATCGATAACGGTAGCTATGTGGAATGGACAGGAAACCCCATGGACCCGATGTTGAACTTCAAAGCAACCGATCGTATCCGTGCTTCTGTTTCCGAGGGAGAGAACGGCGGAACACGTTCGGTTAATTTCGATGTGTCCATCGTTGTCAAGAACCGGTTGGATAATCTTTCTTTTGCATTTGATGTATCTGCTCCCGAAGATGCAACCATACAAAACGAGTTGACAGCCATGGGGGCGGAAGAGAGAGGTAAACAAGCCCTCTATATTATGGTTATGAAAACCTATCTTGGCACCGGACCGATTGGTGGCGGAGGTGGTGGATTGGGTAAACTGAATATGGGTTCCGCACTGAACTCCGTATTAAGCAGCCAAATCAACTCATTGATGGGAAATTTGAAAAATGCCAGTGTTTCTGTCGGTATCGAAGATCACGATTTGTCGGATACGGGTGGTAAGCGTACGGATTACAGTTTCCGTTATTCACAACGTCTCTTTAACAACCGTTTCCAGATTGTAATCGGAGGTAAGGTGTCTACAGGTGAGAATGCGACGAATGATGCGGAATCCTTTATCGATAACATCTCTCTGGAATATCGTTTGGATAGAACCGGAACCCGTTATGTTCGTCTGTTCTACGATAAAAACTACGAGAGTGTACTCGAAGGCGAGATTACGGAAACAGGAGTCGGTCTGGTACTTCGCAAGAAACTGGACAAACTCAGTGAACTGTTCATCTTTAAGAAAAAGAAGTAAGCATGAAAGGGATATATAATAACATATTAGCAAGTTGTCTGATTGGTATCATTTTGTTTTCGGGCTGTTCGGTGACAAAACACCTGCCTGAAGGGGAGGTACTTTATACAGGAGGAAAAACGGTGGTAGAGAATAAGTCGGCAACACCGGTAGGAGAGACGGCTTTAACAGAGATTGATGCGGCTCTTGACAAAACTCCCAGTACAAAGATGTTAGGAGGCCTTCTGCCTATTCCTTTTAAAATGTGGATGTATAACGACTTTGTGAAATATAAAAAGGGATTTGGAAAGTGGATGTTCAACCGCCTGGCTGCCAATCCTCCGGTGTTTATCTCTACTGTCAATCCGGAGATTCGTATCAAGGTGGCTACAAACTTACTCCGTGATTATGGTTACTTCAATGGGAAAGTGACTTATGAAACATTGGTCGATAAGAAAGACAGCCTGAAAGCAAGTATTCTTTATACGGTAGACATGAAGAATCCTTATTTTATAGATACGGTTTATTATCAGCGTTTCACTCCTCAAACGTTGCGCATTATGGAACGGGGACGTCGAATGTCTTATATAAGTCCCGGCGAGCAGTTTAACGTGGTCGATCTGGATGAAGAGCGTACCCGTATCAGTACGCTGTTGCGTAACCGGGGATATTTTTACTTCCGTCCCGATTATATGACTTATCAGGCAGATACGACATTGGTTCCCGGTGGACATATCAGCCTTCGTCTGATTCCCGTTCCGGGATTACCCGCTGCGGCACAACGTCCTTACTATGTAGGAGATGCCTCTGTTTACCTGTTTGGCAAGAATGGTGAGGCGCCCAATGACAGCATGATGTATAAGAATCTGAATATACATTATTATAAGAAATTGCAGGTACGTCCGAATATGCTTTATCGTTGGTTGAACTATCAACAGTTTGTGCGGAATGCACAGATGCGGGCTTCCAATCGCACCCGTCTTTACAGTCAGTATCGACAGGAGCAGGTGCAGGAGAAACTTAGCCAGTTGGGAATCTTCAGTTATCTGGATTTGCAATATGCCCCGAAAGATACGACAGCTGTTTGTGATACGCTGAACGTAACCATGCAGGCCACATTTGCCAAGCCGCTGGACGCCGAACTGGAATTGAATGTTGTAACCAAAAGTAACGACCAAACCGGGCCCGGAGCATCATTCGGTGTCACCCGGAACAATGTATTCGGAGGTGGCGAAAGCTGGAACGTGAAGCTGAAAGGCTCTTATGAATGGCAAACCGGCGGAGGAGAAAAAAGTTCTTTGATGAACAGTTGGGAGATGGGAGTTTCCACCTCTCTGACTTTCCCGCGCGTGGTTTTCCCGCATTGGGGGAAAAGGGAGTTTGACTTTCCGGCTACCACTACATTCCGTCTATACATCGACCAGTTGAACCGTGCCAGGTATTATAAACTGTTGTCATTCGGCGGAAATGCTACCTACGATTTCCAGCCGACACGTACAAGCCGACATAGTATCACCCCTTTTAAACTGACATTCAACGTCCTTCAACACCAATCAGAAGAGTTCAGGGAAATTGCCGATGCCAATCCTGCATTATATATCAGTTTGAAAGATCAGTTTATTCCTGCTATGGAATATACCTATACCTATGATAATGCTTCCGCACGCGGTATTAAAAATCCGATTTGGTGGCAATCGACTGTAACCTCTGCCGGTAACCTGACCTCGGTGATTTACCGTGCTTTCGGTCAGTCTTTCAGCAAAGAGGACAAACGTTTGCTGAACGTTCCTTTCGCGCAGTTTGTGAAACTGAATACGGAATTCCGCCATTTGTGGAATATGGACAAGAATAATAAGATTGCTTCCCGTGTAGCTTTGGGCGCTCTCTTCGCCTACGGTAATGCAACGATAGCCCCTTACAGCGAACAATTCTATGTGGGTGGTGCCAACAGCATCCGCGCTTTTACAGTACGTAGCATCGGCCCGGGCGGATACCATCCGGCGGAAAGCCGCTATTCTTACCTCGACCAGACGGGTACTTTCCGTTTTGAGGCAAATGTAGAATACCGTTTCCGTATCTTTAAGAGCATTTGGGGAGCCACTTTCCTGGATGCGGGAAACGTTTGGCTGATGCGAAAGGATGAGGCCCGTCCCAATTCACAACTCGAACTGAAAACTTTCCCGAAACAAATCGCCTTGGGTACTGGTGTCGGTATTCGTTATGATATGGATATTCTGGTGTTCCGTCTCGACTTCGGTATACCTTTGCATTTGCCTTACGATACAGAACGAAGCGGATATTACAATGTCACAGGATCCTTTATGAAGAATCTGGGAATACATTTTGCTATCGGTTATCCCTTCTAATGAATGATTTTTGTACGATTTTGGTAAATAATGATTGATATTTGTCCTGTTGGATTCAACTATTTTTGTAATTTTGCAACGAAATCTGATGCCGTTGACATCACTAACCTTTTAATATTACACAATTTATGAAACCAACTTTATTCTTATTGGCTGCTGGTATGGGTAGCCGTTATGGAGGCTTGAAGCAATTGGACGGACTGGGTCCTAACGGCGAAACTATTATGGATTACTCTATCTATGATGCTATCAACGCAGGATTTGGTAAGCTTGTATTTGTAATCCGCAAAGATTTTGAACAGGATTTCCGCGAAAAGATTATTTCTAAATACGAAGGTCACATTCCTTGCGAACTGGTATTTCAATCAATCGACGATCTTCCGGAAGGCTTTACTTGCCCGGCAGACCGTACCAAACCTTGGGGTACTAACCATGCAGTAATGATGGGTGCTGATGTGATTAAAGAACCGTTTGCAGTGATTAACTGCGATGATTTCTATGGTCGTGATTCTTTCCAGGTAATGGGCAAATTCCTTTCTGCTCTTCCTGAAAATTCAAAGAACGTTTATTCGATGGTAGGTTTCCGTGTAGGAAATACATTGAGCGAAAGCGGTACGGTATCTCGTGGTATCTGTAGTACAGATGCTAAAGGATTGTTGACTTCTGTAGTAGAACGTACGAAGATTCAACGTCTGGACGGTGAAGTGAAATATATCGGTGATGATGGCGAATGGACGGCTACTCCCGACACGACTCCGGTAAGTATGAACTTCTGGGGCTTTACTCCTGATTACTTCGCTTACAGCCAGGAATTCTTCAAGACTTTCCTAAGCGATCCGAAGAATATGGAAAACCTGAAGAGCGAGTTCTTCATCCCATTGATGGTAGATAAATTGATTAATGACGGAACTGCCACTGTTGAAGTACTGGATACTACCAGCAAGTGGTTCGGCGTCACTTATCCGGAAGACCGTCAGAGCGTAGTAGATAAGATTCAGGCATTGGTAGATGCCGGTGAATATCCTGCTAAGTTGTTCTAAAGAAGAGCCATTGATTAAGATAAAGAGCAGTCATTCATAAGAATGACTGCTTTTTTTGTTTTTCATAACGTATCATACTAAGTAGTATCTAATAAATATTCAGTATCTTTGCAGTCCAAAATGTTATAAATCAGAAGCAGAAGTGATTTCAGTAGAAGGATTATCAGTAGAATTTAATGCGACGCCGCTTTTTGAGGACGTCAGCTATGTAATTAATAAGAAAGACCGCATTGCATTGGTCGGCAAAAATGGTGCCGGCAAATCAACCATGCTGAAGATATTGGCAGGTTTGCAGTCATCGACACGCGGAGTGGTAGCTACTCCGAAAGATGTAACCATCGGATATTTGCCACAAGTCATGATTCTTTCCGACAACCGGACGGTGATGGGAGAGGCAGAACTGGCATTCGAACATATATTTGAGCTTCAGGCGAAGTTGGAACGGATGAATCAGGAATTGGCCGAACGGACAGACTATGATTCGGAAGAATATCATCAGTTGATAGACCGTTTCACGCATGAAAACGACCGGTTTCTGATGATGGGCGGTACGAACTTTCAGGCGGAAATCGAACGGACACTTCTTGGATTGGGATTCAGCCGGGAAGATTTTGAACGCCCTACTTCGGAGTTTTCTGGTGGATGGCGTATGCGTATCGAATTGGCAAAATTGCTTTTACGTCGCCCGGACGTGCTTTTGCTCGATGAGCCGACCAATCACCTTGATATTGAAAGTATCCAATGGTTGGAAAACTTTTTGTCTACACGTGCCAATGCAGTCGTATTAGTCAGCCATGACCGTGCTTTCCTGAATAACGTAACTACCCGTACCATCGAAATCACTTGCGGTCAGATTTACGACTACAAAGTGAAGTACGATGAGTTTGTAGTCCTGCGTAAAGAACGCCGTGAACAACAGCTCCGTGCTTACGAAAATCAGCAGAAACAAATACAGGATACAGAAGACTTCATCGAACGCTTCCGCTATAAAGCAACGAAAGCCGTACAGGTGCAAAGCCGTATCAAGCAACTGGAAAAGATAGACCGCATCGAAGTGGACGAGGAAGATAATTCCGCCTTGCGTTTAAAATTCCCTCCAGCCAGTCGTAGCGGAAACTATCCTGTGATTTGCGAAGATGTGCGCAAAGCGTATGGCAGCCATGTCGTTTTCCATGATGTCAACCTGACTATCAACAGGGGAGAGAAAGTGGCTTTCGTCGGGAAGAACGGAGAGGGTAAGTCTACCTTGGTGAAATGTATCATGGACGAGATTGATTTCGAAGGCAAACTAACGATCGGACATAATGTACAAATCGGTTATTTTGCGCAGAACCAGGCACAAATGTTGGATGAGAACTTGACTGTATTCGATACGATTGACCGGGTAGCGACAGGAGATATCCGTCTGAAGATACGTGATATACTGGGAGCTTTCATGTTTGGAGGCGAAGCTTCGGATAAAAAGGTGAAAGTCCTTTCCGGAGGAGAACGTACGCGATTGGCGATGATTAAACTTCTGCTGGAACCCGTAAATCTACTGATTCTGGACGAACCGACCAATCATTTGGATATGCGTTCGAAAGATGTTTTGAAGGAAGCTATCCGCGAATTTGACGGAACAGTGATTCTTGTCAGCCACGACCGTGATTTTCTGGATGGACTTGCGACTAAAGTATATGAGTTTGGTGGTGGACTTGTAAAAGAACACCTTGGAGGTATCTATGAATTCTTGCAAAAGAAAAAGATAGATAGCTTGAACGAGCTTCAGAAAGGAGCGGGATTGTCGGCTTCTCCCACGGCTTCAGCTAAAGGTAATGAACCTGAAACCGTTCAGCCTTCGGAGAATAAGCTCTCTTACGAAGCCCAGAAAGAACTTAATAAGAAGATTAAGAAACTCGAACGCCAGGTGGCGGACTGTGAAGCTTCAATAGAGGAAACCGAATCCGCGATTGCTATCGTAGAAGCGAAGATGGCAACTCCCGAAGGAGCTTCGGATATGCAGCTCTATGAACGGCATCAAAAACTGAAGCAACAGTTGGATGGCATTGTTGAAGAGTGGGAGCGGGTTTCGATGGAACTGGAAGAAGCGAAAAACTAGAACAAAACGCATACTTCCGGGCACTATGTGAGAGAAATGCTATACCTCGGTAGAAGGTATTCCTGGCGGGTATCTGTTTCTCGGTGTCGAAACAGGTGTTTCTCGTTGAGGAACGAGGCGTTCCTCGGTGTCGGTCACCTTCTTCCTCGGTGTCGGACTGCGGGTAGGATGATTGTTGATTAGAGAGACTATTTAATTATTTATACAATATGAAAGTAACCAAGTATTTACCAATTCTTGCCGTATGCCTTATGACAACAGGATGTAACAGTAAGAAAGAGGCCGTGCTGACGTCCGGTATCGACCTTGCTAATCTGGATACCACGGCTATGCCGGGTACAAGTTTTTATCAATATGCCTGTGGAGGTTGGGTGAAAGATCATCCGCTGACAGACGAGTATTCACGTTTCGGTACATTCGACATGTTGCGCGAAAACAGTCGTGAACAACTGAAAGCATTGATTGCCGAATTGGCAGCGAAGAAAGATAACGCACCGGGCAGTGCTGCGCAGAAAGTAGGTGATCTTTATAATATCGCAATGGATAGCGTGAAGCTGAATCAGGAAGGTGTAGCTCCGATCAAAGCAGAACTGGCAGCCATTGACGCTCTCAAGGATAAAGGAGAAATCTACGCATATATCGCAGAGAGCCAGAAGAAAGGCATCCGTCCTTACTTCACCATGTTTGTAAGTGCGGATGATATGAACAGTTCCATGAATATCGTACAGACCTATCAAGGTGGTATCGGAATGGGACAGCGTGACTATTATCTGGAGAATGACGAGCAGACTAAAAATATCCGTAATAAATATCAGGAACATATCGCCAAGATGTTCCAATTAGCAGGTTATGATGAGGCTACTGCGCAGAAAGCGGTGAAAGCAGTGATGAACATCGAAACTCGCCTGGCGAAAGCGGCTCGCTCACAAGTGGAATTGCGTGATCCTCATGCTAATTATAACAAGATGGATAGGGCGACGCTGAAAAAGAACTTCCCTACTTTTGACTGGGATACTTATTTCACCGTTTCCGGTTTGAAAGATTTGAACGAAGTGAACGTAGGTCAGCCTGCTGCTATGAAGGAAGTAGCCGATGTGATAAACACCGTATCACTGGACGATCAGAAACTGTATCTCCAATGGGGATTGATAGATGCTGCCGCTTCTTATCTAAGCGATGATTTTGAAGCACAAAACTTCGATTTCTACAGCAGAACAATGTCTGGAAAGAAAGAAATGCAGCCTCGCTGGAAACGTTCCGTGAGCACCGTAGATGGTGTACTTGGCGAAGTGGTAGGACAGATGTATGTAGAGAAGTACTTCCCGGCTGCTGCCAAAGAACGTATGGTTACACTGGTGAAGAACCTGCAAACTTCTTTGGGAGAACGTATCAAAGGTTTGGAATGGATGAGTGAACCGACCAAGGAAAAAGCGTTGGAGAAACTGGCAACCTTCCATGTAAAAATAGGTTATCCTGATAAATGGAAAGATTACTCCGCACTGGAGATCAAAGATGATTCTTACTGGGCAAATATCAAGCGTGCCAACGAATGGGATTACAACGAAATGATTGCCAAAGCCGGCAAACCGGTAGACAAGGATGAATGGTTGATGACTCCTCAAACAGTGAACGCTTATTATAACCCGACTACCAATGAAATCTGCTTCCCGGCAGCTATCCTGCAACCTCCGTTCTTCGATATGAATGCGGACGATGCTATGAACTACGGTGCAATCGGCGTGGTAATCGGCCATGAGATGACTCATGGATTTGACGATCAGGGACGTCAATATGACAAAGACGGAAACCTGAAAGATTGGTGGACAGAAGAGGATGCTAAAAAGTTCGAAGAACGGGCACAGGTGATGGTTAACTTCTTTGACAGCATTGAAGTAGCTCCGGGCGTACACGCAAACGGTAGCCTGACACTTGGAGAGAACATTGCCGACCACGGAGGTTTGCAAGTTTCTTTCCAGGCATTCAAGAATGCAACAGAAGCCGCACCGCTGGAAATTGTTGACGGATTTACTCCGGAACAACGTTTCTTCCTGGCTTACGCTAATGTGTGGGCAGGAAATATCCGTCCGGAAGAAATTCTCCGATTAACCAAACTTGATCCTCACTCATTAGGCAAATGGCGTGTGGACGGTGCTCTTCCTCATATCCAGAATTGGTATGAAGCATTCAAAATCACCGAACAGGATTCGATGTTCGTACCTAAAGAAAAACGAGTATCTATCTGGTAATAGTTTTTGAATAGAGAGCATATATGCGAAGAGGCGTTGATTTTCCGTTGAGGAGAGTCAACGCTTTTTTTTATTAATTCACACCTTATTTATTACGTACGATAAACAATATTTCGTAACTTTGCACACCAAATACTTAATAAGCAATTCAATGTCAGAGTCTAAAAGAATAAAAACTGCATTGGTATCTGTATACCATAAAGAAGGTTTGGATGAAATTATTACCAAACTTCATGAAGAGGGAGTAGAGTTTTTGTCAACAGGCGGAACTCGTCAGTTTATTGAATCGTTGGGATATCCCTGTAAGGCGGTGGAAGATTTGACCACTTATCCTTCTATTTTGGGTGGTAGAGTGAAGACATTACATCCGAAGATCTTCGGAGGTATCCTTTGTCGTCGTGGACTGGAACAGGATATTCAGCAGATTGAGAAGTATGAAATCCCGGAAATAGATCTCGTGATTGTAGATCTTTATCCATTTGAAGCAACCGTGGCATCGGGTGCTGATGAGGCGGCTATCATTGAGAAAATCGATATAGGTGGAATCTCGTTGATTCGTGCTGCTGCAAAAAATTACAATGATGTGGTGATTGTCGCTTCTCAGGCTCAATATAAACCATTGCTCGATATGTTGATGGAGCATGGAGCCAACTCTTCATTGGAAGAACGCCGTTGGATGGCTAAAGAAGCTTTTGCCGTATCTTCACATTATGATTCGGCTATTTTCAACTACTTTGATGCCGAAGAAGGTTCGGCTTTCCGTCAATCTGCCAATGATCAGAAAATGCTTCGCTATGGTGAGAATCCCCATCAAAAAGGATTTTTCTATGGAAATTTGGAAGCAATGTTCGATCAAATTCATGGAAAAGAAATTTCATATAACAACTTATTGGATATCAATGCGGCAGTTGAACTGATTGATGAATTCGAGGATGTTACTTTTGCTATTCTGAAACACAACAATGCTTGCGGCTTGGCTTCCCGTTCTACGGTACTTGAAGCATGGAAAGACGCGTTGGCCGGTGATCCGGTTTCTGCATTCGGTGGTGTGTTGATAACCAATGCTGTCATTGACAAGGAAACAGCAGAAGAGATCAATAAGATATTCTTTGAAGTG
>OHJO01000239.1_pt1 | contig 35297 bp, 32 predicted proteins | sample 1568561 | NCBI WGS metagenome assembly OHJO01 (sample SAMEA3879556, study PRJEB24766) | human gut metagenome | biome: human-associated habitat; feature: feces | place: USA | collected 1985/1987
CCGCGCCGCCGTGCAGCGCGGGAACGCCCGTGATGACAAGGCCGTCTTCCTTCTCTTCAACTCGCCCGCCGAGCGCGCGCAGGAGATTCGCCGTGCTCTTGAGGCGGTCGGACTCCTTGAGCCGCAGCCGGTAGGCGTTTTCGACTCGCGTCTCCCCCTCTGCGACCGACGCAACGACACTCAGCACGGGGATGAGGTCGGGGATGGGCGCGGCGTCGATCATCACGCCATGCAGCGTGCCGCGCCTGACCGTCACGGCGTCTCCGTGCTCGGTGACCTCCGCGCCGAACCGGCGCAAAACGTCCAGCACGCCACGGTCGCCCTGCGAGGAGTGCAAATTCAGCCCCTCGACGGTCACGCCCTCTTTCGACAGCGCACCCATGCAGAGGAAGAACGCCGTGTTCGACCAGTCGCCCTCGACGACCGTGCGCTTCGGCAGATGACATCTCTGCTGACCGGGAATCGCCCACATCGCCCCCATTTTGGGGATGGTCAGCTTGGAAAGCTGAAGTGCATCCTCCGTCATGGCGACGTAAGCCGCGGATTCCAGTGGGCCGGACACCATAAGAAGGCTGTCTCTGATCAGCAGCGGCAGCGCCATGAGAAGGCCCGAAATATATTGAGAGGACACATTGCCTGCGATCGTATAGTTTCCCCCGATCAGCTGTCCACTGCAATACAGCAGGTCGCCGTCCTCGCGGAGCGTCATACCATGCTCTTTTAAAACGCTATCCAGCGGGGCGAGCGGGCGCTGGGGCAGCCGCCCCTCGCGGTGGAATACCGCCTGCGCGCCGAGCGCGCCGACGATGGGCAGCAGGAAGCGCAGCGTCGACCCGCTCTCGCCGCAGTAGAGGTCGCAGCGCCCCTCGGGCACTTTTTTGATCGGAGAGACGAGAAAGCCCGTCTCCATTTCTTCAATTTTCGCTCCGAGCGCGCTCAGGCACTTCGCCGTGGCCGCGATATCGGCGGAAATGCCGTCGCAGACGACCTCGGTCTTCTCCTCGCCGAGCGCCGCGCAGATCAGCAGCCGGTGCGCCTGCGATTTCGACGCCGGAATGCGCACGCGGCCCGTGCGCGCGCCGGATATGATAGTTCTCTTCATCGGATGCCACCGTCCTGCATCCAGTCGCGCAGGGCTTCGACGGGGATCGTCTCCATGCGCACCTGACCGATCTTTTCCGGCACGATGAGGTGCATCTTGCCGCCGGAAATCTTCTTGTCGACGAGCTCGGCCTCATAGAGCTTGTCGAGTTCGTAGCCCGTCTCGGTCGGCAGACCATAGCGGTGCAGAATGTCGAGCAGGCGCGCCAGCGTCTCTTCGCCGCAAATGCCGCGCTTGACTGCCGCGCGCGTGACCGTCGCCATGCCGATGGCGACCGCCTCGCCGTGCAGAAGAGAAAAATCGCTGCACTGCTCCACCGCGTGACCAAACGTGTGGCCCAAGTTCAGCGTGCGGCGGCGGCCGAGGTCGTACTCGTCCGCGCCGACGATGTCGCGCTTCATCTGCACGCAGACCTCGATGACATGCTCGTACTGCTCACGCACGGGCGTTTTGTAGAGTTCTTCAAAGAACGCCGCATTGCCGAGCATCGAATACTTGATGATCTCGGCGCAGCCGCAGCGGTACTGCTCCTCGGGCAGCGTTTCGAGCGTGTTGGGATCGCAGATCACGATGCAGGGCTGATAGAAGCTGCCCGCCTGATTCTTGCCCGTGGGCAGGTCGACGGCGGTCTTGCCGCCGACGGACGAATCGACCGCGGCCAGCAGCGTCGTCGGGATCTGGGCAAAGCCCATGCCGCGCTGATACGTCGCCGCGGCAAAGCCCGCGAGGTCGCCCACCACGCCGCCGCCGAGCGCAACGACCACGTCGCTGCGGCTGAAGCGGTGCTCGCCGAGGAAGTGTAAAACATCCGCGTAGGTCGAGAGGTTCTTGCTCCCCTCGCCCGCGGGGAATGTGAAAGAGTGCACACGGTAGCCCGCCTTTTCAAGCGCCTTGACCGTGCGCTCGCCGTAGAGCGCGTAGACCGTGTCGTCCGACACGATGGCGGCCATGCCGGGGGCGCTGACCTCCCTGAGAAGCTCGCCCGCACGATTCAAAAGTCCGCGCTCGACCAGCACGTCGTATTCGCGCGAGGCCTTGATATGGATGCTTCGCATCAGCCGTCCACCTCTTCCTTTCTCTTCTTGCCCTCGTCCAGAAGTCGGATAAGGGTCTCCTCGTCGTCATGTTCCATGGCGGTCTTGTATTCGCTCAGGTGCTCTATGTAGCAGTCGATCTCCTTGAGCAGGAATTCCTTGTTTTCCATGAAGAGCTCCGCCCACATGTGCGGCGCGAGCCAGGCAACGCGCGTCATATCCTTGTAGCTGCCGGCGGAAAAGCCCTTGTGCTTTTTCGCCGTGGGGCTCTTGATGTAGGCGTTGGACGCCACATGCGCCAGCTGCGAGGTGAAGGCGATCATCTCGTCGTGCTGCTCGGCGGTCGTGACGGAGTAGCTCCCAAAGCCCGCGGGCGAGAGCAGGTCTTTCACATGGCTGAGTAATTCAATGTCGTCAAAGCGCGGCGGCACGAGCACCATCGGCGCGCCCACGAAGAGGTTCGCCTTGGCGTACTTGAAGCCCGAGAACTGCGTGCCCGCCATCGGGTGACCGCCAAGGTACGTAATGCCGTACTGCTCGGCGATTGGGAAGCACGCCGCGCATACCTTGCGCTTGGTGCCGCAGCAGTCGATGACGACCGTGTGCTTGTCGATCTTTGCCGCGTGATTTTTGAGCCATTCGACCGCCGCCGCGGGTCGGACGGCCAGCAGGATGACGTCGCACTCCGCCATCGTCTCATCCGTCAGCGCTTCGTCCACCGCGCCGCTGATGACGGCGAACGACAAGACATCGCGGTCGATGTCGTGGGCGAGCACACGCTCGCCCGCCTCGTGGTATGCCTTGGCGAGCGAGCCGCCGATCAGGCCGAGGCCGACAATGCCGGCGGTCATTCCGCCACCGCCTCTCTCACGCGGCGCACAGCCTTGGCGAGGTCATCGTACTGCTCGGGGCGCAGGGATTGCGCGCCGTCGCACAGCGCATGAATGGGGTCGTTGTGCACCTCGATGATGAGACCGTCGCTGCCGCAGGCGGCAGCGGCCAGCGCCATGGGGCGCACAAGGCGCGCGATGCCGGTGGCATGGCTCGGGTCGACGATGACAGGCAGGTGCGTCAGTTCCTTGAGCATCGGCACAGCCGCAAGGTCGAGTGTGTTTCTCGTGTAGTCGTCGTAGGTGCGAATGCCGCGCTCGCAGAGGATGACCTGCTCGTTGCCGCCGGCCATGATGTACTCCGCGCTCATTAAAAGCTCCTTGAGCGTGCTGGCGAGGCCGCGCTTTAAGAGGATGGGCTTTCTCAGCTTGCCGAGCTCGCGCAGCAAATCGAAGTTCTGCATATTGCGCGCGCCGACCTGAATGACGTCCACATCCTCAAAGAGCGGCAGGTAATTCGTGCCCATGATCTCGGTGACGATGGGAAGGCCGGTCTCCTGACGGGCGATCTTCAGCAGCTCGATGCCCTCGGCCTTGAGGCCCTGGAAATCATAAGGAGAAGTGCGGGGCTTGAATGCGCCGCCGCGCAGCATGTTCGCGCCCGAGGCCTTCACGGCCTTGGCGACCGCGACGATCTGCTCTTCGGATTCGACCGAGCACGGGCCCGCGATCATGCAGAAGTTTCCGCCGCCGACCTTGACGTCGCCCACCTGCACGATCATGTCGTCTGGATGGAACTTGCGGTTGCAGCACTTGAAGGGCTCTGTCACGCGCTTGACGGAGTCGACGATGCTCAAACTCTCGATCAGGTCCATGTCGACGCGCGCCGTGTCGCCGATCAGGCCCAGCACGGTCTGGTACTCGCCCTCGGAGATGTGCACGCCAAGGCCCTGATTTTTGAGCCAGTTGATAAGCTGCTCGCGCTTGTCCTGTTCTGCGCCACGCTTGAGTACGACGATCATAATAATTTCCTCCTTATTGACCGTGAAATATCGCCACAACGAAAAAATGCGGCACAGGTCTAACCTGTGCCGCATCAAGCAATCTCTTTTCAGAGCCTTTTTGCATCTTTGCATCACAAATTAGCCTTACTATAAATCCATAGTAAAGTAATAATAGTATGCAAAAACGAAAATGCTCTTCATCTTGTGTTGTTTCTCCGTTCGTGGAACTTCATTGCCATCAGTATAAGAGCCTCTGCACCGATTGTCAACCGCATAATTTTACATTTCCGCGCGCCGCCCGGAATTTCGTCGAAAAGCACGGTCTTTTTTCTCGATCAGTTTGCCGGAATAGAGCATTTTACACCAAGGAAGGCTCCCCTTTCTGCCCTTTTCCCGCTGCGAAACGCCGCGTCCTGCAAGGTGTCATGCCAAACGTGCATACTTTCTCATCTTTTTCCCCATTCCCGCCTTTTTTCGAAATTTTGACTCTTGACATTCGCCAGACTATCCCGTATAATGCACCGAAAACACGACAAGGAGGAAGGAACATGCGCTGTATTTTGAAGAACGCAAAGGTTTTCTCTCAGGGCGTATTTCATTTGGCGGATGTGTTTCTTTCGGACGGGAAAATTGTTTCTATTGGCAATGGTGCTTCCCGTTCCGATGATACTATTACTATTGATATTTCAAATATGGTTTTATTTCCCGGTTTCGTTGATGTTCATGTTCATCTTCGAGAGCCGGGATTTTCTTATAAAGAGACCATCCGCACCGGCACGCTGGCTGCCGCGCACGGCGGCTTCGCCCACGTTGCCGCTATGCCGAACCTGAACCCCGTCCCCGACTGTGTCGACGCGCTGAACCTTCAGCGCGCGCTCATCGAGAAGGACGCCCTCGTTCATGTCCATCCCTATGGGGCGATCACGGTCGGCGAAAAGGGCGAGCGGCTTGCAGACCTTGCGGGCATGGCGCCAAACGTCATCGCCTTTTCCGACGACGGACGCGGCGTGCAGTCCGAGAGCATGATGCGCCAGGCGATGGCCGAGTGCCGCCGCCTCGGCAAGATCCTTGCCGCGCACTGCGAGGACAATTCCCTGCTCCGCGGCGGCTACATCCACGACGGTGCGTATGCCCGCGCCCACGGGCACCGCGGCATCTGCTCCGAGAGCGAATGGGGGCAGATCGCGCGCGACGTGAAGCTTGCCGAGGAAACGGGCTGCGCCTACCACGTCTGCCACGTTTCGACCAAGGAAAGCGTCGAGGTCATCCGCGCGGCCAAGCGCCGCGGCGTGAACGTGACGTGCGAAACAGCGCCGCACTACCTCGCCTTCACGCAGGACGATCTGCAGGAGGACGGACGCTTCAAGATGAATCCCCCCCTGCGCGATCAGGCCGATCAGGATGCGCTTATCGAGGGTCTTCTGGACGGCACGATCGACATGCTCGTCACCGACCATGCGCCCCACAGCCACGAAGAAAAGGCCAAGGGTCTTGAAAAGAGCGCCATGGGCGTTGTCGGGCTGGAAACGTCCTTTGCCGCAAGCTACACCCATCTTGTAAAAAAGGGCATTCTGCCGCTGGAAAAGCTCGTCGAGCTGATGCACACCTCTCCGATGCGCCGCTTTGGCTGCGGCACGGAGATCGCCGTCGGTCAGCCCGCCGACCTGACCGTATTCGACCTCAATGAAACCTACACCGTCGATCCCGAAAAGTTCCTGACCATGGGGCGCGCAACGCCCTTTACCGGCACGCAGCTCACAGGCGCGTGCAAGCTGACGATGATCGGCGGCGAGATCGTCTGGAAGGAGGATATGCTTTGATCGAAGTAAAATATACCATCGCGGAAAACGCCCCCATCGCCTCTGGCGTCTACCGCTTGAAGCTCGAGGGCGACACCTCGGCCATCACCGCGCCGGGTCAGTTCCTCGACCTTCGCCTGCCCGGTTTCTTCCTGCGCAGACCCATTTCCATCTGCGACTGGGACGAGCGCAGCGTGACCCTCTTATATAAAGTAGTCGGCGGCGGAACGGACTGGCTCTCTCGCTGCACGCCAGGGCAGATGCTGGATGCGCTCTCCGGTCTCGGCAACGGATTTGATGTTGCCGCCTGCGGCGAAACGACGCTCCTTTCAGGCGGCGGTATCGGCACCGCCCCGCTCTTCGGCCTTGCCAAACGTCTTCTTGCCGCGGGTAAAACGCCCGTCGCCGTTCTGGGCTTCAACACGGCGGAGGATGTCTTCTACGAAAATGAATTCAAGGCGCTCGGCGTGCAGACCGTCATCGCAACAGCGGACGGCAGCTGCGGCACGCGCGGCTTTGTGACCGATGCGCTGCCCGAACAGTTCGACACCGTCTGCGCCTGCGGGCCGATGCCGATGCTCAAGGCGCTTTGTGCAAAAACGGACAGGCCCGGCCAGATCAGTCTGGAAGCGCGCATGGGCTGCGGCTTCGGCGCGTGCATGGGCTGCACGATCGACACGGTAAACGGCCCCAAGCGCGTCTGCCGTGAAGGCCCCGTATTCGGAAGGGAGGAGATCAAATGGTAAAAACGAACGTCACACTCTGTTCTCTTCCGCTCGACAACCCCATCATTCCCGAGAGCGGCACATTTGGCTACGGGTACGAGTTCGCGGAACTGTACGACATCAACTGTCTCGGTACGTTCTCGTTCAAGGGAACGACGCGCAAGCCGCGTCTCGGCAATCCCCAGCCGCGCATCGCTGAAATGCAGAGCGGCATGCTCAACGCCGTGGGACTTCAGAATCCCGGCGTAGACGCGGTCATCGCCGAGGAGCTTCCCAAACTCGCGCGCGTTTTCCACAAGCCCGTCATGGCGAATGTCAGCGGCTTTTCGCTCGATGAATACGTCGAGGTCTGCCAGAAACTCGACGCCTGCCCGCAGGTCGGCTGGCTCGAGGTGAACATTTCGTGCCCCAATGTCCACGGCGGCGGCATGAGCTTCGGTACCGATCCCAAAGCCGCCGCGTCGGTCACGCGCGCGGTCAAAGACGCCGTCAAAAAGCCCGTCATCGTCAAGCTCTCGCCCAACGTCACGAGCATTGCAAACATTGCCAAGGCCTGCGAGGACGCAGGCGCGGACGGCATCAGCCTTATCAACACCGTGATGGGCATGCGCCTTGATCTCAAGGCGAGAAAGCCGCTTCTTGCCAACAGCACGGGCGGCATGTCCGGCCCCGCACTCTTCCCGCTTGCGGTGCGCATGGTCTGGCAGGTGTACGAAGCGGTGCGCATTCCCATCGTCGGTCTCGGCGGCGTGATGAGCGCCGAGGATGTCATCGAACTGATGCTCGCCGGCGCAACGGCGGTTGAGGTCGGCGCTGCCAACCTTGTCGACCCCTTCGCCTGCCGCCGCATCGTCGAGGATCTGCCCCGCGTCATGCAGAAATACAACATCAACGATTTGAACGACATCATAGGAGGTGCCCACCATGGGTAAGGACGTTATCATCGCACTGGATTTTGACAGCAGGGAGGAGACGCTCGCGTTCCTCGACCGGTTCACGGCGGAGAAGCCCTATGTCAAGATCGGCATGGAGCTTTTCTACGGCGAGGGCCCGCAGATCGTGCGGGAGGTGAAGGCGCGGGGGCACCGGGTCTTCCTCGACCTGAAGCTGCACGACATCCCCAACACCGTGAAAAAAGCGATGGCCGTGCTCTCCTCCCTCGATGTGGACATGGTCAACCTCCACGCCGCGGGTACGCGCGCCATGATGAGCGCCGCGCTTGAGGGTCTCACCCGCGCGGACGGCACGCGTCCGATGCTCATCGCCGTCACGCAGCTCACCTCCACCAGCCAGCAGAGCATGGAGGAAGAGATCGGCATCCACCGCCCCCTTGAGGAAGTGGTCATCGATTACGCCAAAAATGCAAGACTCGCCGGGCTCGACGGCGTGGTCTGCTCCCCGCTTGAAGCCGGCCGCATCCACGAGACCTGCACGAAGGACTTCCTCACCGTCACCCCCGGCATCCGCTTTGCCGATGCAAAGGCGGACGATCAGGTGCGCATCACTACGCCCGCAAAGGCACGCGAGATCGGCTCGGACTACATCGTCGTTGGCCGCCCCATCACGCAGGCGGAGGATCCCGTCGCCGCCTATCGCCGCTGCGTCAGCGAGTTTGTGGGCTAAGCAATGCGCCGCAACATCATCTTATTTGATTTGGACGGCACGCTGACCGACTCCGGCCCCGGCATCATGAAGGCCGGACAGTATGCCCTGCGCGCGTTCGGCATCGAGCGCGACTGGCGCGAGCTGTCGTTCTTCGTCGGCCCGCCGCTCAGCGAGACCTTCGCGCGCTTCGTGAGCGCAGAGAATGTCGACGCCGCGGTCGCGAAATTCCGCGAATACTATCAGCAGGACGGCTGGCTCGACAACGCCCCCTACCCCGGCATCCCCGCGCTGCTTGCGCATCTCAAGAGCGAGGGCAAGCGTCTTTTCGTCGCCACGTCGAAGCTCGACACCATGGCCGAGCGCATTCTGGAGCATTTCGGCCTCGCACCCTACTTCGACGCCATCTGCGGCGCGCCCGAGGGCGACAAGGAAGCGGGCAAAAAGGTAAATGTCGTCAAAGCCGCGCTTAAAGCGGCTGGCTGCGACGATCTTTCCCGCGCTGTGATGGTCGGCGACCGCGAGCATGACGTCATCGGCGCGCATCTTGCGGGACTCGACGTGATCGGCGTGCTCTACGGCTACGGCAGCCGCGAAGAGCTCACCGCCGCCGGCGCCGACCAGATCGCCGAAACCCCGGAGGCATTGGAAACGCTAATTTTGTCAACAAACTGACATTTTGAAAGGAGAAGAGATAGAAATGGAGCATTTGGAACGCAGCATTGCGGAGGGATTGCTCTCCATCCGTGCGGTATTCTTCCGTCCGAACGAGCCTTTCACCTGGGCCAGCGGCATCAAGAGTCCCGTCTACTGCGACAACCGCCTGATCCTGACCGCACCTGAGGTGCGCACGCAGGTGGAAAGTGCGCTGTGCAAGATCATTCGCGCCGACTATCCCGATATGGAGGTACTGATGGGCACGAGCACGGCGGGCATCGCCCACGCTGCCATCGTCGGCCACATGATGGGGCTGCCCATGGGCTATGTGCGCTCGTCCGGCAAGGATCACGGCCGCCAGAATCAGATCGAGGGTCGCCTCGAGCCGGGTCAGAAGGTCGTCGTCATTGAGGATCTGATCTCTACCGGCGGCAGCGTCCTGGACGTTGTGAGCGTCCTGCGCGAAGCGGGCGCGGAGGTGCTCGGCGTTGCGAGCATCTTCACCTACGGCATGCAGAAGGGGCTTGACCGCCTTGCCGCCGCCAACGTGAAGAACCACAGCCTGACCAACTTTGACGTCATCGCCGACGTAGCGGCGAAACAAAATTATATCCACCCCAACGATGTTGCGCGTCTCATTCAGTTCCGCAACAACCCATCGGACGAATCTTGGATCGGAGGAAAGAACTAACATGGAGCATTTGATCGACATTTTACAGCTGAGCACCCAGGAGATCGACGAAATGGTCGCCACGGCCAATGACATCATCGACCACCCCGAGGCCTACGCACACAAGTGCGACGGCAAGATCCTCGCAACGCTCTTCTTTGAGCCCTCTACCCGCACGCGCCTGAGCTTTGAGTCTGCGATGCTCGGTCTCGGCGGCAAGGTGCTGGGCTTCTCGTCCGCAAGCAGCTCTTCCGCCGCCAAGGGCGAGAGCGTTTCCGACACGGTGCGCACCGTGAGCTGCTATTCCGACATCATTGCCATGCGCCACCCGAAGGAAGGCGCGCCTCTGGTCGCTTCCATGCACTCTGAGGTTCCCGTCATCAACGCGGGCGACGGCGGCCACAATCACCCCACGCAGACGCTGACTGACCTGCTCACCATCAACCGTGAAAAGGGCCGCTTCAACGACCTGACCGTCGGCTTCTGCGGCGACCTCAAGTTCGGCCGTACAGTTCACTCCCTCATCAGCGCCCTGAGCCGCTACACCGGCATCAAGATCGTTCTCATCTCCCCCGAGGAGCTCAAGCTCCCCAGCTACGTGAAGGCCGAGGCGCTCAAGAAGAATAACATCCCCTACGAGCAGACGACCGATCTCGAGTCCGTCATGCCCCAGCTCGACATTCTCTACATGACCCGCGTGCAGCGTGAGCGCTTCTTCAACGAAGAGGATTACCTGCGCCTGAAGGACAGCTACATCCTCACGCCCGAAAAGCTCGTGAATGCAAAGAAGGATCTCTGCATCCTGCACCCGCTGCCGCGCGTAAACGAAATTTCCGTTGCCGTGGACGATGACCCGCGCGCCTGCTACTTCAAGCAGGTCAGAAACGGCCGCTTCATCCGCATGGCACTGATCCTCAAGCTGCTTGGTATCGAATAAGGGAGGGACTTATAAATGATCATCGACGCTATTTCCAACGGTATCGTTATCGACCACATCTCCGCCGGCAAGGCGATGGAACTCTACAACATCCTCGGTCTTGACAAGCTTGACTGCTCGGTCGCGCTGCTCAAGAACGTTTCGAGCGGCAAGCTCGGCCGCAAGGACATCATCAAGATCGACCAGGTGCTCGATCTTGACTGGGACGTCATCGGCTATGTCGATCCCGGCATCACCGTCAACATCATCAAGGACGGCAAGCGCATCGAAAAGCGCCAGCTCAAGCTGCCCGAGCGCATCACGAACGTCATCCGCTGCAAGAACCCGCGCTGCATCACCTCCGTTGAGCAGGAGCTGCCGCAGATCTTCACGCTGACCGACGAGGAAACTCGCACCTACCGCTGCCTGTACTGCGAGACCAAGGCCGAAAAGTAAAAAGCCAAAAAAGAGGGAACCTTTAAGGTTCCCTCTTTTTTATCCTTGTCACATCAGGTCTGCGCCCTCGGCCTTGTCGGTCTCGCGGCGCTCTTCAATGGCCTCTTTCAGGATGATGTCCTTGACCTTCATCAGTCGGATCGTGTTGGCACGCTCGTTTTCATCGAGCTTCATCGTGATATACTTGATGTTTTGCTGCATCTGCGGAATTTTGACGTATTCGAGCGCGTTGACGCGCCGTCTCGTGCGCTCGATCTCGGCGGCGAGCAGCTGCGTGGCCTTCTCGACCTCGGCAAGGCGGAGCAGGTCGGGCAGAATGTCGCCGAGCTCGCGCACCGCGTCGTCGAGCTCGCCGCTCGTCTGGGCGAAGCCGTACGGATAAATATTCCCGCCGTCCTCGCTCGCGAGCTTGAACTCATAGCGCGGCACCTCGACGCTCATCACGTTCTCCGTGCCCGTTTCGAGCGAAACGCTCTGCTTGGGGCACAATAGCGCCTGCTCAAGCATTTCCGGCGACATCAGCGCGCTCGCCACGGTGAACGAGCCGTAGGCCTTCGTGAGCGACTGCTCCACCTTCTGCCGCAGCGCTAAGTCCTCGCGCACGACCTCCATGAACTGCTTCATCAACTCGTCGCGCTTGTCCTTGAGAAGCTTGTGCCCACGCTGGGCGGTGCGCAGCCGCCCCTTGAGGCGCGTGAGCTCCATGCGGGTGGGATTAACAGTGGTCGTAGGCACTTTTCTCCCCCCTTACTCTTCCTTCTTGAGATACTTGTCGATATACTCCGGCTTGATGCGCTTGAGCTCGCTGCGCGGCAGGAGGGAAAGTAATTCCCAGCCGAGGTCGAGCGTCTGCTCGATGGAGCGGTTCTCGTCCGTACCCTGCGCGACATAGCGCTTTTCAAACTCGTCGGCAAACTTGGCGTAGAGTAAATCAGTCGGGCTCAGCGCCGCCTCGCCGAGGATCGACATGAGCTCCTTGTTCTCTTTACCGGTGGCATAGGCCGCGAAGAGCTGGTTCATCGTGCCGGAATGGTCCTCGCGCGTCTTGCCCGCACCGATGCCCTTGTCCTTGAGTCGGGAAAGGCTCGGCAGCACGTCCACCGGCGGATTGATGCCGCGGCGGTACAGCTCGCGCGAGAGAATGATCTGCCCCTCGGTGATATAACCCGTGAGGTCAGGAATTGGATGGGTCTTGTCGTCCTCGGGCATCGTGAGGATGGGGATCATCGTGATGGAGCCGTCCTTGCCCACCTGGCGGCCCGCGCGCTCATACATCGTCGCAAGGTCGGTGTAGAGATAGCCGGGATAGCCGCGGCGACCGGGAACTTCCTTCTTCGCCGCGCTGATCTCGCGCAGGGCTTCTGCGTAGTTCGTGATATCCGTCAGGATGACGAGCACGTGCATACCGCAGTCGAACGCGAGGTATTCCGCGGCGGTGAGCGCCATGCGCGGCGTCGCGATACGCTCGACCGCGGGGTCGTTGGCAAGGTTCGTGAACAGCACCGTGCGGTCAATAGCGCCGGTGCGCTTGAATTCGTTGACGAAGAACTCAGATTCTTCAAATGTGATGCCGATGGCGGCAAAGACAACGGCAAAGTTGCTCTCGCCGTCCAGCACCTTCGCCTGTCGCGCGATCTGCGCGGCCAGCTGCGCGTGCGGCAGGCCCGAGCCGGAGAAGATCGGCAGCTTTTGTCCGCGGACAAGGGTATTGAGGCCGTCGATGCTCGAAATGCCGGTCTGGATGAACTCGTTGGGGTAGTTGCGCGCCGCGGGGTTCATCGCAAGGCCGTTGATGTCGCGATGCTCGTCGGCGATGATCGCGGGGCCGCCGTCGATGGGCTGGCCCATGCCGTTGAAGACGCGGCCAAGCATATCGCGCGACACGGCGAGCTGGAGCGGGTGACCCAAAAAGCGGATGCGCGAATCGGCGAGGTTGATGCCCGCCGACGCTTCAAACAGCTGCACGACCGCGCGGTCGCCGTTGACCTCGAGCACCTTGCAGCGGCGCGTGCTGCCGTCGGAGAGGACGATCTCTGCCAGCTCGTCATACGTGACGCCCTGCACATGGTCCACGACCATCAGAGGGCCGGAAATTTCGCGGATCGTCTTATATTCACGGATCATTCTTCTTTCTCTCCTTTCTCAGCGATCGCGGCGATCTGCTCTTCCATCTCAACGAGCAGGTTCGCATAGGCGTCCTTATACTGGTCGGCAGGCACGCCCTTGGCGCGTCCGATCTTCTCGCGCGCGGGGACGGCGAAGAGCTCGCTTAAATTCCCGCCGCGCTCGGCGGCGCTCAGGCATTGCGTGTCATACTGGCGGATGAGCGCCAGCATGCGCGCCTGACGGTCGTATTCGGAATAGGCGTCGTTGTCGGCAAACGAGTTCTGCTGCAAAAAGTCCTCGCGGATCATACGCGCGACCTCAAGCGTGATCTGGTCCTTCGCGCTGAGCGAATCCTTGCCGACGAGCTGCACAATCTCGTTGAGGTTCGATTCCTCCTGCAGCATCGCCATGGCCCACTCGCGGTTTTCGAGGAATTCGTGGCCCAGATGCTCGCTGTACCACGGGCGCAGGGAATCGAGATAGAGCGAATAGGAATTCAGCCAGTTGATGGCCGGGAAGTGGCGTCGGTAGGCAAGTGACGAATCCAGCGCCCAGAAGACCTTGACGATGCGCATCGTCGCCTGCGAGACAGGCTCGGAGAGGTCGCCGCCCGGAGGCGAGACCGCGCCGACGGCGGTCAGGCTGCCCTGCCGCTCGTCGCTGCCGAGGCATTCGACCACGCCCGCGCGCTCATAGAACTGCGCGAGGCGCGAGGACAGATACGCAGGATAGCCCTCTTCACCGGGCATCTCCTCGAGACGGCCCGACATTTCGCGCAGGGCCTCCGCCCAGCGGGAGGTCGAGTCCGCGATGACCGCGACGGCATAGCCCATATCGCGGAAATATTCGGCGATCGTGATGCCGGTGTAGATGCTCGCTTCGCGCGCCGCGACCGGCATATCCGAGGTGTTGGCAATCAGCACCGTGCGCTTCATCAGACTCTCGCCCGTGCGCGGGTCGATGAGCTCGGGGAATTCGCGCAGAACGTCGGTCATCTCGTTGCCGCGCTCGCCGCAGCCGATGTAAACGACGAGATCCACGTCCGCCCACTTGGCAAGCGCATGCTGCATGACGGTCTTGCCGCTGCCGAACGGCCCCGGGATCGCCGCCGTGCCGCCCTTGGCCACGGGGAAGAATGTGTCCACGATGCGCTGGCCGGACTGGAGCGGCGTGACGGGCGGGTACTTCTTCGTGTAGGGACGGCCCACACGAACAGGCCATTTCTGGATCATCGTGAGTTCCTTCGTCTCGCCCTTGTCGGTCTCAATAACAGCGACGACGTCCTCCACAGTGAATCTGCCGGACTTGATCTCCTTCACAGTGCCGCTCATCTTGGGCGGCATCATGATCTTGTGCAGGATCGACGGCGTCTCCTGCACCGTGCCGAGCACATCGCCGCCGATCAGGTGGTCTCCCACCTTGGCGACAGCGGTGAAGTCCCACTTCTTCTCGCGGTCGAGCGCGGGGACCTCCTCGCCGCGCGGCAGGAAGTTGCCGCCCGTCTTCTGGCGGATGACCTCCAGCGGGCGCTGGATACCGTCGTAAATATTCTCGATCAAACCGGGGCCGAGCTCGACAGACAGCGGCGCGCCGGTCGTCACGACCTCTGCCCCCGGGCCGAGGCCCGAGGTCTCTTCATACACCTGAATGGCGGCGGAATCGCCGCTCATCGTCAGAATTTCGCCGATGAGGTGCTGCTCGCCCACGCGGACAACATCCGCCATATTCGCTTCCGAAAGTCCCGACGCCACGACCAGCGGGCCGGAGACCTTAACGATCTTTCCCATAAGGCTTTTGCTCCTTTTTTACAAAATGTCCGCGCCGACGGCCTTTTCTGCGGCCGCGTGCACGCCCGCTGTGCCGATGCCGAGGCTCCCCTCCCTGCCCGGGATGAGGATGACGGCGGGCGAAACATCCTCGCGCCGACGCTCGATCTCCGCGGGGATCTGCGCGGCGAGGTGTTCGGTGATATAGATGATGGCGTAGTTCTCCTTCGCCATGCGGTGGAGGACGGCTTTCGCCTGCTCGCCGTTTTCCGCGATGCAGGTGTCGAGCCCGAGGGCGCGGAAGCCCAAAACGCTGTCGCGCCCGCCGATAACTCCGATCTTATTCATGCTGCCGCCTCCCTTAGAGATAACTCATGCGCAGCCGCGCACGGATGTCCTCCGCCGCGATGCCCGCGATCTTGCCGGATAAAATGGTGCGCACGGCGGTGAACTCCGCCTCTTTCGCGCCAAGATAGCCCGCCACGACCTCTGGGCCGAACGGCGTGCGCCGCGCCCGCTGCAAATAGGACATGAGCGCATCGTCACACGCGCGCTCAAATTCCGTCAGGCCCCCGCCGCTGTCAAGCAGTTTGGCTGCGAGCTCGCCCGCGCTGTCAAGCGGCGTGCCGTGTGTGAGCGACGATAAATGATCGCCGCGCGCGCCTTTGAGCTGACCCGCCGGAATGTGCCCGCCCGGCAGCATCGCCGCAGCGAACACGTCGTCCTCGCAGCCCATGCGCCGTGCGCGCACGAGCGTACGCAGGTTGACCGCGTCGATCTGCAAGGCGACATAGTCCTTCAAAAACGTGCTGCCCGTCTCGCTTGCGAGCGCGCTCATTTCCTCGTAGCAGGCGCGATCGAGCAGCAGCTCCACCATGTGGAGATCGCCGCTGTGGCCCACTTCGCTCTCCGCCTGCGCCATCGCGCGGCTCATCGCCGCAGAAACCGCGCTCGTCTCGCCGCGAAGCACCTTCTGCGCGTCGACGCAGCCGCAGTCCATCGCAAGGCGCGAGACGTCCTCGCTGGTGCGCTTGCTCTTGAGTGCGAGCTTTGCATTGTGATAGTCGTACTTGATCTGAAAGAGCTCGACGATGCGCTTGTCCGGCGCCAGCACGCTCACCTCGCGGTAGAGCTCTCTGCGCGCCCGCGAGAGCGCGTGTTCCACATTTTCGAGCGTGCATCGCTCAAGCGGCGCGTAGCCGCATTCCAAAAGCGTCTTGTAGCTCTCTTCCGGCGTGGCGGCGTCGATCATCCGCTCGGCCATCGCCTGCGTCAGGAGCTTCGCCTCGCGCGCATGCAGCGCCGCGGAGACCGCTGCGTAGTCCGTATCCCGATACTGCTGCATCCGATCCCCTCCTTATTCCGCGAAGAGGAGCTTTGCCGCGCCGCGCTCGGTCTTCTCGCGCGAGAGAGCGAGAAGCGTTTCAAACGAGCAGTTCACATCGCAGTCGCGGCTCACGAGCACGAGGCCCGCGCGGATATCTGCCGCTTCGCCCGCAAGCGTATAGTGCGCGTTCAGCTCCTTGTTCGCTCGCTCGACGAGCGTTTCGCCCATCTCATCGCGGTCCTTTGCGCTCAGGGCGATTTTCTCGTCGCCCTTGCCGCCCGCCGCTTTCAGCAGGCGAACCAACAGCGAAAGGTACTCCTCGCGCGGCATGGAGCAGAGAATCTCCAGCGCGCGGTCGTAGGTCTCGGCAAGCACTTTCTGCTTGGCGCTGAGCGTCAGCTTGCGTGTCTCCATCTCCGCCGCGGAGCAGAGGCGCTCATAGCGCTCCTGCGCGGCGAGATGCGCGCGCCCGCCCGCCGTCTCGCGCTCTTTTTCCGCGCGTACGGCACTCTCCTCGCGGATGCGCCGGAGCTCCTGCTCGGTCTGCGCATTCAGCTCGCTCAGCGAGCGCGCCGCATCCTCTTTCATGCGCGCGGTGATCTTTTCCATTCCGTTCATTGCGTTTCCGCCTTTCCGTGGGCGCGTCAGCCGATGTTGAGCAGCATCATGATCGACGCCAGCAGCGAAAGGATCGCGTAGAACTCGACCACGATGCACAGCACCATGCCCTTCGACCAGTGTTCAGGCTGGCGCGCCAAGATGTTGATTGATCCCGCGGCGACGCGGCCCTGTGCAACTGCCGAAATGCCGCCGCCGATGGCGATGGGCATGCAGGCCACGAAGTAACGAAGGCCCTCCTGAAGCGACATATCGACATACGTGCCGTCCAGGACGCCCATACGCATCAGGCAGAGGAAGCCGATGACCAGACCATAAAGGCCCTGCGTGCCGGGGATGACCTGCAGGATCATCACTTTACCGAATTTGCTCGGATCCTCGCAGAGAAGGCCCGTGCCGGCCTCGCCGGCAAGACCCGTGCCGCGTGCGCTGCCCGCGCCCGCGAGGCAAACAGCAAGACCCGCGCCCAGCATACCGATGGCGCCGCCCGTCGTCAGTTCAAAGATACCCATTTTTTATCCTCCTTACGGTTTTTCCGTTTTTTCTGCAATTTACTGTAAATCGACATATTCCGTATCCAGCGTCATGGGGCAGAAGGGCTTTCCGCCGTCGACGTAGAACTTGTTGAAAAATTCCAAGCACTGCAATCTCAGATCGTGCACGTAGCAGCCAAGGAGATTGAGCCCGAAGTTCATCGCGTTGCCGAGCATCGAGATGATGATGAACGCGATCACGTTCCCCGGCATCGCCGCGAGCATGTTGAACACCTGCGCGATCACGCTGCCCGCGAGCATCAGCGCCATCAGTCGCGTGTAGGACAAAATATCGCCGAAGTAGCCCGTCACGTGGTTATAGAGTGAGCCGAACACGCCCGTGAGCTTGCCCCAGCCTTTGCCCTGCACGATGGGACCGAGCAGCACCAGCGCGCATCCGCCATACAGCACCGCCGCACCCCTGCCGAGCGCCAAAAGCGCGATGCCGATAAACACGATCCACCACGTGATCTCCTCGAAAAAGGCGTCGAGGAACTTTTTCCGCTTGCACTTTTCGATCAAACTGATGGCCATGCCGGTGACGATCTGCACCATGCCGAGCACCATCGAGCCGATCAGGATCATCGTCAGATCGTCGAGCGGGTCGAAGAGCTTCGGCAGCGCGAAGACCGTGCCGGGGCTGACGATGGCGACGAGCTGCGTGAGGAAATCGCCGAAAAATCCGCCTGTCAGCGCGCCCATGATGAACGTGCTGATGCCGCAGAGGCCGAGCAGGCTGAACAGCTCGCCGCTCGTGCCCTTGGGCCGGTATTTTTTGCTGATGATGACCGAGGCGATCATCATGAGTAAGCCGTAGCCCATATCCGCCATCATAATGCCGTAGAACAAAATGAAAAACGGCGCCATCAGCGGGTTCGGGTCAAGCGTGCCGTAGGCCGGGAGCGAATACATCTCCGTGACCATATTGAGCGGCCGCGTCAGCTTGTTGTTTTTGAGCTGCACCGGCACCTGCGGGTACTCGTCCTCTGTCGGCTCGCGCGTTTCGATCGCGCAGGTAAACGGCTTGAGCGTTTTCTCGATCTCCGCGCAGCGGTCGGCGGGCAGCCAGCCCTCCAATAAAAAGACCTTGTCAGTGCCGACAAGGCGGCTTTTCGCCTCCTCGCGCCGCAGCGCGATGGCCGCGCGGTCGCTCGCTTCCAAGAGCGCCTCCCGCTTGCCTCCAAGGCCCGCAATGCGCTGTTCGATCTCCTGCCGCTCTTTTTCGAGCGCGGCGAGGTTCTCCGTGAGTGTTTTGTCGTTTTCCTTCGCCGTGCCGGCCATGCCGCGAAAGCTCACGGTCGAAAACCCGAGGTCGCGCAGCGCGCTCAGCGCCCGCTCCTTCACGCTCCCGTGACACATCACGAGAAGATAGCGCAGCGACCTGTCGCTCGAGGCCTGCTGCCAGGTGAGAAGCCCGTCCAGCGAATCGGCCAGCGCTTTGAGCGCATCGTCCGTCACATTCAGGCCCGCCGTGCCAAAGAACACCGCAAGCGCGCCGTCCGCGCCGCCGAGCGGCGCATCGACCGTCAGCCACGGGGCAAGAGTCGCTCGCAGCGTCTCATTTTTCGTGCGCTCGCTCTCGATTTCGCCGAGGCGGCGCGTGTCCCCATTGATCGTCTCCGCCGCGGTGCGGGCATTTTCCTCGCTCTCGGCGCTGAAAAACGCCGCGCGGGAAACGCCCTGCCGCTTGCGGAACATGCCTTTTTTCTCCGGCGCAAAGCGGTCGAGCGAGGCAAGTGCCGTGCGGTACGCACGCGACGCTTCCTGCGCGCTCATCAGCGCCTTGTCGTCGGGCTTGGCAAAGCCTGATTTCAGTGCCTCTTCGCTTCCGTCGATACTTGAGATCTCCACGCACTCCATGTCCTGCATGGCCTTGAGCAGCGCCTCGCGCTCGCTCTCCATGCCGAGGAGGCGGAGATGCTTCATTGCTACGATTGCCATTTGTCGTTCACAACCTCTTCCGCGATCCACTGCGCCGCACGCTCAAGGTTTGCGCGCGCCGCGCTCTGCATCTTTTCGCATTCCGTGCGCGCCTTGGCGAGGATCTTTTCCGTCTCCTCACCGGCGCGCTGTTCGGCCTCCGCCATCAGCTGCCGCGCCTCCACGTCGGCGTTGCGGCGGCTGTCCTCGATCTCTCGGGCAGCGGCGCGCTGCTCAACGGCGATGCGGCGCTTGGCATCCGCCTGCGCGGCGGCATACTGCGCTGCAAGCTCTTTTTCGAGCTCCTGCACCTGCTGTAATTCTTCCATTGCCATGTTGTCGTTCACCTCTTTTAGCACTGCGGCGGGAAAATCTTTCCCGCTCAGCTTTTCCATATTATAGATTGTTTCAATAAATAAATCAATATTTATTTTTCAAATATGTTATGCAATTTAGTGATCGTTCTTGTGCACTTTTCTTTACAGCTTCTTTATAGCACACTTCGATACCCGAATCCATGGACACTCGCTACCTTTTGTATAGGAACGTACACCCTTTACAATTTGTTCACTTACTGGTATTCTGCCCGCTTTTGCCAAGACAACGCGCGCCGCCGCACATTTTTTCAGGTGAAAAAAGAAGCGAGAGAGATGGCTCGTCCATCCCTCCCGCTCAGGGATCATTCTCAATTTTTGCCCGCTTACAGGTCGATCGCGCCGTCCTCCGCGGCGGCGTCGCGCAAAAGCGGCGCGCACTCGTCGAGGAAGCGCAGCACTTGCTGCTCGCAGCGGCCGATGTAGAGCTTGGGCTCCATGACCTGATCGAGTTCCTCACGCGTCATGCCGAACGCGGGGTCGCCCGCGAGGCGGTCTAAGAGGTCGCACGGCTCGCCCTCTTTCATGCGGGCGGTCGCGGCCATGGAGTGCTGGCGGATCTTCTCGTGCAGTTCCTGACGGTTGCCGCCGCGCTTGACGGCCTCCATCATGATGTTCTCGGTCGCAAGGAACGGCAGATACTCGCGCAGCGTGCGCTCGACGATCTTCTCGTTCACGTGCAGGCCGTTCGTCACGCTCTGGCACAGGCGCAGCACCGCGTCGGCGCAGAGGAAGCCCTCCGGCAGCGAGATGCGGCGGTTGGCCGAGTCGTCGAGCGTGCGCTCGAGCCACTGGGTCGAGGCCGTCATCGGCGCGTTGGCCGCATCGGCCATCAGGTAGCGGCTGAGCGAGCAGATGCGCTCGGAGCGCATGGGGTTTCGCTTATAGGGCATCGCGGACGAGCCGATCTGGTTCTTTTCAAACGGCTCTTCGACCTGGCGGTCGTGCTGGAGCAGGCGAATGTCGTTCGCCATGCGGTAGGCGCTCTGCGCGATGGAAGAGAGCACATTCAGAATACGGCTGTCGGCCTTTCTCGGATAGGTCTGGCCGCTGACGGAGAAGCACTTTTCAAAGCCGAACTCCGCGGCGATGCGGCGGTTCATCTCGTCGACCTTGTTACCGTCGCCCTCGAAGAGGTCGACAAAGCTCGCCTCCGTGCCCGTCGTGCCGCGGCAGCCGAGGAAGCGCATCGAGCCGATGACAAAATCAAGCCCTTCAAGGTCCGAGCGGAAGTCCTGCATCCACAGCGTCGCGCGCTTGCCGATCGTCACGGGCTGCGCGGGCTGATAGTGCGTATAGCCGAGCGTCGGCGTGGCGGCGTATTCGCGGGCAAATGCCGCAAGATTCACCATCACGCTGAGAAGCTGCCCTCTCAGGTATTTGAGGCCGTCGCGATACAGCACCAAATCGGCGTTGTCCGTCACATAGCAGCTCGTCGCGCCGAGGTGGATGATGCCGGCGGCGGAAGGTGCCGCCTTGCCGTACGCGTACACATGCGCCATCACATCGTGGCGCACCTCGTGCTCGCGCTTTTCGGCGACCTCGTAGTCGATGTCGGTGATGTGCGCGGCGAGCTCGTCGACCTGCTCCTGCGTGATGGGCAGGCCCAGCTCGTGCTCGGCGCGGGCAAGCGCCACCCACAGTCTGCGCCACGTCTGGAAGCGCATATCGGGGGAAAAGAGGTGCAGCATGTATTCGGACGCATAGCGGGACGAAAGCGGGGACTCGTAAATATCCTTGCGCATAGGGTTCTCCTTTTCTTTCTCAGCGGTCGCTGTTTGTATTTTATATAGAATGAAGCAAAGTTGCAATAGAAAAGTAAAGAGGGGGCCTTTGTCCCCTCTTTACTTTAGTTTCTCAGCGGATGATCAGGCTCGCGCGCTCCGCGCCGACGGAGACGAAGCCAATGTGGCAGCCGATGGCCTTTTCAACGTATTCGACGTAGCTGCGGGCGGCTTCAGGAAGGTCCTCCCAATTACGCGCGCCGGAGATGTCGCACTGCCAGCCGGGCAGATACTCGACGACGGGCTTGGCGTCCTGCAGCAGCACGGGGAACGGGAAGTCGTCGGTCTGCTCGCCGTTTAATTCATAATGTGCGCAGACGGGGATTTTGTCCATGTAGCTCAGGACATCGAGCTTCGTCAGGGCGATGTTCGTCGCGCCCTGCGTCTCCACGCCGTAGCGCGTCGCGACCAGATCGATGGGGCCGACGCGGCGGGGTCTGCCGGTCTTCGCGCCGTACTCCGCACCCGCGTCGCGCAACTGCTGCGCCCCTTCGCCGAACCACTCGCAGACGAACGGGCCCTCGCCCACGCAGGAAGAGTACGCCTTCACCACGCCCACGACCTCGTCGAGCTTCGCCGTGGGAAGGCCCGAGCCGACGGGCGCATACGCCGCAACGGCGTTCGAAGAGGTGGTGTAGGGATAGATGCCGTAGTCCAGGTCGCGCAGTGCGCCGAGCTGGGCTTCAAAGAGGATGGACTTGCCCTCCTTCTGCGCGTTTCTCAGGAAACGGCCGGTGTCGGTGATGTAGGGCTTGATGGCGCCGCAGTAGGTATCGACCCACGCCATGAGCTCGTCCATCGTGTAGCCCTTTGCGCCGTAGATCTTCTGGAGCGTCAGGTTCTTCCACTCAAGAAGGTCGGCAAGGTGCTCTTTTAAGTGCTCGGGGTGCAGGAGCTCGCCCGCCTGCACGGTCTTTTTCTGGTACTTGTCGCCATAGAACGGCGCGATGCCTTGCTTGGTCGAGCCGTACTTCTTGTCGGCAAGGCGCGCTTCCTCGAGCGCGTCGAGCTCGCGGTGCCAGGGCAGCAGCAGCGACGCGCGGTCGCTGACCTTCAGATTCTCCGGCGTGATGATAACGCCCGCGGCGCGCAGCGTCTCCATCTCCTTGAGCAGGTTTTCGCAGTCCAGCGCCACGCCGTTGCCCAGAATGTTGACAACGCCGTCGCGGAAAATGCCGCTCGGCAGCAGGTGCAGGGCAAACTTGCCCTTTTCATTCACCACAGTGTGGCCCGCGTTGCCGCCGCCCTGATAGCGGACGACCACGTCATAATGGTCCGTGAGGTAGTCGACCATGCGGCCCTTGCCTTCATCGCCCCAGTTGATGCCTACGATCGCGCAATTTGCCATTGTATTGATCCTCCGATCCGGAGCGGGCCCGCTCTGCGAGTCCTGCTCAAATTTTTCAACCGAGTTATTATAGTCACATTTTCCGCCCATGAAAAGAGTTAATTTTGCATAGCTATCATTAGCATTACTTATGTCTTGTTGATTTTTGCGTCAAATTGAAATAATGCGCTATTCCGCTTCATTCAAGGTGTTTCGTCAATAGTGTCCAAAGTTGGGGCTCTGATATTGTTTCCTTTTTTCAGCACTTAGGACTTGCAATGCTGAGCCCCATGTGCCATAATTGGTTTACTGTTATAAAGATCACCACAAGATATAGTGTTATTCCCCATAGAGGGGCGATCTAAAGAAAAGGAGAGAGGAACCATGAGAGTTATCAAGCGCAACGGCGCAGAAGTAGAATTTGATATCGTCAAGATCATCGCCGCAGTGACTAAGGCTAACAACGTTGTGGATGAGGAGGCTCGCATGACGCCCGTCCAGATCCAGCGCATCGCCGAGAGCGTGGAGCTCTCCTGTCAGAGCCTTGGCCGCGCGCCCACGGTCGAGGAGATTCAGGACTTTGTCGAGCATCAGATCATGGCGCACGGCGCGTTCGAGGTCGCTAAGCGCTACATCACTTATCGCTACAACCGCTCGCTCGTGCGCAAGAGCAACACGACGGACGACAAAATTCTCTCCCTCATCGAGTGCAACAACGAAGAGGCCAAGCAGGAGAATTCCAACAAGAACCCCGTCGTCAACTCCACCCAGCGCGACTATATGGCCGGCGAGGTGAGCCGCGATCTGACGAACCGTCTGCTCTTGCCCGAGGATATCGTCAAGGCGCATGAAGAGGGCATCATCCACTTCCACGACACGGACTACTACGCCCAGCACATGCACAACTGCGACCTTGTGAACTTAGAGGACATGCTGCAAAACGGCACCGTCATCACGGGAACCCTCATCGAGCGCCCACATTCGTTCGCGACCGCGTGCAACATCGCGACGCAGATCGTCGCGCAGGTCGCCTCGAACCAGTACGGCGGCCAGTCCATCTCGCTGACGCACCTTGCCCCCTTTGTCGACGTATCGCGCCAGAAGATCAGAAAGCAGGTGCTCGCCGAGGTCGAGGCCCTCGGCGTCGACCCCACGGAGGACAAGATCACCGAAATCGTCGAAAAGCGCCTGCGCGAGGAGATCCGCCGCGGCGTGCAGACCATCCAGTATCAGGTCGTGACGCTTCTGACCACGAACGGCCAGGCGCCGTTCATCACCGTTTTCATGTACCTCAACGAGGCGAGAAGCGAGCAGGAAAAGCGCGACCTTGCCGTCATCATCGAAGAAATGCTCGAGCAGCGCTATCAGGGCGTCAAGAACGAGCAGGGCGTGTGGGTCACGCCCGCCTTCCCCAAGCTCATCTACGTGCTCGAAGAGGACAACATTCACGACGACTCGCCGTATTATTACCTCACACAGCTCGCCGCCAAGTGCACGGCGCGCCGCATGGTGCCCGATTACATCAGCGAAAAGAAGATGCTCGAGCTCAAGGTGGACAAAAATGGCGAAGGCCACTGCTACACCTGCATGGGCTGCCGCAGCTTCCTGACTCCCTATGTGGACCCCGAGACCGGCAAGCCCAAATACTACGGCCGCTTCAATCAAGGTGTTGTCACCATCAATCTGGTGGATGTAGCCCTTTCTTCCGGCGGCAACTTCGAGAAGTTCTGGAAGATCTTTGACGAACGTCTGGCTCTCTGCCACAAGGCACTGCAGGCCCGCCATCAGCGCCTGATGGGCACCCCCAGCGATGCCGCCCCCATTCTGTGGCAGTACGGCGCTCTGGCCCGCCTGAAAAAGGGTGAGGTCATCGACAAGCTGCTCTACGGCGGCTATTCCACCATCTCTCTGGGCTACGCCGGTCTCTACGAGTGCGTCAAGTTCATGACCGGCAAGAGCCACACCGACCCCTCCGCCACCCCCTTCGCCCTGTCCATCATGCAAAAGATGAACGACAAGTGCAAGGAGTGGAAGAACGCCGAGGACATCGACTACTCCCTCTACGGCACGCCGCTGGAGTCCACCACCTACAAGTTCGCCAAGTGCCTGCAAAAGCGTTTCGGCGTGATCGAAGGCGTGACGGACAAGGGCTATATCACGAACTCCTACCACGTCCACGTGACGGAAAAGATCGACGCGTTCACCAAGCTCAAGTTCGAGGCGCAGTTCCAGCATCTCTCCCCCGGCGGCGCGATCAGCTATGTCGAAGTGCCCAACATGCAGCAGAACCTCGAGGCGGTCCTGCAGGTGATGAAGTTCATCTACGACAACATCATCTACGCCGAGCTGAACACCAAGTCTGACTACTGCCAGGTCTGCGGCTGGGACGGCGAGATTGACATCGTTGAGGAGGGCGGCAAGCTCATCTGGCGCTGCCCGAAGTGCGGCAACACCGATCAGGACAAGATGAATGTCGCCCGCCGTACCTGCGGCTACATCGGCACCCAGTTCTGGAACCAGGGCCGCACGCAGGAGATCAAAGAGCGCGTGCTGCATCTGTAAGGCCGTGCCATATAATTGCAGTTTAGGTGGGAGCGCACCGTGCTCCCACCTTTTTCTGATAAGGAGGTCATTTCCCATGCACTATGGTGAGATCAAAAACTGCGACATCGCCAACGGCCTTGGCGTGCGCGTGACGCTGTTCGTCTCCGGCTGTACGAACCACTGCGAAAACTGCTTCCAGCCCCAGACGTGGGACTTCTGCTACGGTAAACCCTTTACGGAGGAGACGGAGGACGAACTTCTGCGTCTGCTCTCCCCCGATTATATCAACGGCCTCACGCTGCTCGGCGGTGAGCCGTTCGAGCCTAAAAATCAGCGCGCACTGCTGCCGTTTCTCCGCCGCGTGAGGCGTGAGCTGCCGCAAAAGACGATCTGGTCGTTCACGGGCTTTACCTGGGAGGAGCTGCACGACCCCGCCGCGTATTCGCGCTGCGAGGTGACGGACGAACTGCTGTCCCTGCTCGACGTGCTCGTCGACGGACGGTATGTGGACGCGCTGCACGATATCTCGCTGCGCTTTCGCGGCTCGTCGAACCAGCGTATCATCGACGTTCCGAAAACGCTGCTATCAGGCGCTCTGACGCTCTGGGACGAGCGCGCGAACATCTGAGGAAAACGCGACAAAACAGCGCTTCCCATTGTTCGTCATTTTTTAACATTTCCCCACTTGCAATTCAAAAAGCACTGTGTTATATTGTGCAGGAAATTGAAAAACATCTCGTTTTTACAAAAATCGACAGGAGGTTTTTACACAATGAAACATCTCGGTTTATTTGCAGCCGGCGTGCTGTTCGGCACCGCCGGTCTCAAGATCCTTTCCAGCAAGGATGCCAAAAAGGTCTACTCTCACACCACCGCCGCGGTGCTGCGTGCCAAGGACTGCGTGATGCAGGCCGCCACGAACGTCCGTGAGGATGCTGAGGACGTCTACGCCGACGCCAAGGACATCAACGAGCGCCGCGCAGCGGAAGAGGACGCCGAAGTCATTGAGGACGCGTCCGAGGAAAAAGCGGACGAGGAATAAATCGCAGGAGAGCCGCGACGCGCGGCTCTCTTTCACTTTTGGAGGAATTGATACACTATGAAATGCAAAATTCTGCACGAATCCGCTGGGCGCATGCGCGTGCATCTGAATTGCCGCCGCATGACGCTGCATCAGGCGGACGTTCTGGAATATTATCTGCGCAATGTGGACGGCGTGCGAGAGGTCTCGGTCTTTGACCGCACGCAGGACGCCGTGATCGTTTACCGCGCGGACCGCGCCGCGCTCGTGCACGCGCTCGCGGCGTTCTCGTTCGACAAGGCCGAAACAATGGACCTTGTCCCCGACCATACGACGCGCGAACTCAACCGTGAATTTGAAGACAAGCTCTCGTGGACGGTGATCCGCCGCGTGATCTCGAAGCTCTTCTTCCCGCTCCCCGTCACCACGGCGCTCGCCATCTACCATTCGATCAAGTACATCCGCGAGGGGATCGAAGCGCTGCTGCACGGCAAGCTCTCCGTCGCTGTGCTCGACGCCACCGCCGTCACCGTGTCGATGGTGCGCGGCGACTTCTCAACGGCGAGCTCTGTGATGTTCATGCTCCGCCTCGGCGAAATCCTCGAGGACTGGACGCACAAGAAGTCTGTCGCGGATCTCGCGGGCGCGATGTCGCTCAACGTTGACCACGTCTGGCTCAAGACGGGCGAGACGGAAACGCTCGTTCCCATCGGCGATATTCAGGCGGGCGACTGCGTTGTCGTGCGCACCGGCAGCCTCATCCCGCTCGACGGCAAGGTCGTCTCCGGCGAGGCGATGGTCAATCAGGCGTCCATGACGGGCGAGTCCATGCCCGTCCCCAAGCACGAGGGCAGCTATGTCTACGCAGGCACCGTTGCCGAAGAGGGCGAGTGCGTCGTGCGCGTGGAAAAGGCGCTCGGCGGCGGCCGCTATGACCGCATTGTGCGCATGATCGAAGAGTCGGAAAAGCTCAAATCTACGGCAGAGGACAAGGCCTCGCGCCTTGCCGATAAGCTCGTGCCCTACACGCTTGGCGGCACGATCCTGACCTATCTCATCACGCGCAACGTCACAAAGATGCTGGCCGTGCTGATGGTCGACTTCTCCTGCGCGCTCAAGCTCTCCATGCCTATCGCGGTGCTCTCTGCCATGCGCGAGAGCAGCAGCCATCATATCTCCGTCAAGGGCGGGCGCTTCCTCGAAGCCGTCGCCCAGGCAAACACCATCGTCTTTGACAAGACAGGCACGCTCACCTACGCCACGCCCAAGGTCGCGAGAATCGTCACCTTCGGCGGCAATGAGGAAAGCGAGATGCTCCGTCTCGCCGCGTGCCTCGAAGAGCACTATCCCCACTCCATCGCCAACGCCGTCGTGGCCGAGGCCAGAGACCGCGGATTGACGCACGAGGAGTATCACTCTCAGGTCCAGTACGTCGTGGCGCACGGCATTTCGAGCATGGTGGACGAGAAAACAGTGCTCATCGGCAGCGCACACTTCGTCTTCGAGGACGAGGGCTGCCGCGTGCCGGAGGGCGAAGAGGACAAGTTTGAATTCCTGCCGCCTGAATATTCGCACCTGTACCTCTGTATCGCGGGCGAGCTCGCCGCGGTCATCTGCATCCATGACCCGCTGCGCAAGGAGGCGAAGGCCGCCGTGCGCGCGCTGCACGAGCTCGGTATCGACAAGGTCGTGATGATGACCGGCGACAGCCGCAAGACTGCCGAAGCCGTCGCCGCCGAGGTCGGCGTCGACGATGTCTACGCCGAAGTGCTGCCCGAGGACAAGGCTGCGTTCGTCCGCAGCGAAAAGGCTGCGGGCCGCAAGGTCATCATGATCGGCGACGGCGTGAACGACTCCCCCGCCCTGTCCGAAGCCGACGCAGGTATCGCCATTTCGACCGGCGCCGCCATCGCGCGCGAGATCGCGGACATCACCATCTCGTCCGAGGATCTGTTCGCGCTCGTCACACTGCGCTCTCTCAGTCAGGAGCTCATGGCCCGCATCCACCGCAACTACCGCTTCATCGTGAGCTTCAACTTCTCGCTCATCGTGCTTGGCGTGCTTGGCATCCTGCCGCCGACGACCTCTGCGCTGCTGCACAACATGTCCACGCTCGCCATCGGCCTCAAGAGCATGACGAACCTCCTGCCCGAAAGCGAGCAGAGCAGCGCTAACTGATTTTTCCCGATAAAAAAGCTCCGTGCCTTGGCACGGAGCTTTTTTGCTATACAAGTTTGATTTTACGCAGGGCCGTAGGCCTTGATGGCATCGTCGACGATCTTTTCCGCGTCTGCGCCCACGATGTCGAGGTTTTCGGCTTCCAGGAGCTTGACGGTCGGAATGCCGAAGCAGTCCTGCGCGATGGTCTTCCAGTAGTCGTAGCCAAAGCGGCCGTCAAACGGCCCGCCGCTGGTCGTGACATAGTAGAGCTCGTTTGCGCGGCACAGGCCGACGGGCTTGCCCGCCTCGCTGTACTTCGTCACGATGCCCGTGACATAGATATTCTCCAAATACACCTTGAGCTGCGCGGGAAACGACAGGTCCCACAACGGCGCAGCGATGACAATTCTGTCCGCCGCGGCGAACTGACGGGCGTAACGGAACATTTCATCGTCATACTTCTTTTCCGCGAGCAGCTTATCGCGCTTTTTGATGTCCACGCGTCCCAGCGGGTGCAGCGGCTCGTCATAAAGGCGCAGCTCCTCGCATTCGCCGAGCGTCCTGAGCAGCGCGCGAGTCAGTCTTTCCGTGCGCGACTCTCCGCGCGGGCAGCAGTTAATAAAAAGCGTCATGTCCTTTCCCTCACAGTACGCAGTAGTACATGATAAATGTGTTCGCCACGCCGAGCAGAATACCGGCGATGACCTGCAGCGGCGTGTGGCCGACGAACTCCTTGAGCTTCGCCTCCGGAAGCTTTTCCGACGCAAGCGAGTTGAAGGCCTCGACGATGTCGTTGATGATGACGGCCTGCCGCCCCGTTTCGAGCCGGACGCCCATCGCGTCCTTGCAGACGACGATGGCGAAGATGAACGCCATCGCGAATTCAAACGAACCGAGCCCGTAGACGAGCGCCGCCGCGGTCGCGAGCGACGAGACCGTGGCCGAATGGCCGCTCGGCATCCCGCCGTCGCCGATGAGGCGCGTAAAGTCGATGCTCTTCGTCACAATGGCATGGATGATCGTCTTGATGAGCTGCGCCCAGAACCACGACGAGAGACCGATGAGCAAAAAGGGATTCGACAGCAATTCCTGAAACCAATTCATATGTTTCCGCTTCCTTTCGCGGTGCGGGCTTTGTCAGCCCTTGAATGTCCCTTATTATACCACCGTTTTCCGGTTCAGCAATAAAGTTTCCTTTAACTTCTTTCTCAAAAATTTAAAAGCGCTGACCAAAAACGGTCACAGCGCTTTTCTCTTATTTTTACGACGCCTGCGCGAACTGGCTGTTGTAGAGCTCGGCGTAGAAGCCGTTTTGCTCCATCAGCTGCTCATGCGTGCCGCTCTCGATGACGTCGCCGTCGCGCATCACGAGGATGAGGTCGGCGTTCTTGATGGTCGACAGGCGGTGGGCGATGACAAAGCTCGTCCGGCCCTTCGTCAGCTCGTCCATCGCACGCTGAATGAGAAGTTCCGTGCGCGTATCGACCGAGGACGTTGCCTCGTCGAGGATCAGCATCGGCGCATTCTGGATCATCGCGCGGGCGATGGTCAAAAGCTGCTTCTGTCCCGCCGAGATGGTCGTGCTCTCGCTGAGCACGGTGTCAAAGCCCTGTGGCAGCGAGTGGACAAATTTGTCGAGGCCGCAGGCCTTGCAGACCGTTTCGAGCTGCTCGTCCGTAATACCCTCCATGTTATAGACCAGGTTCTCGCGGATCGTGCCCTCAAAGAGCCACGTGTCCTGCAGGACCATACCAAAGAGCTCGTGCACATCCTCGCGGCGCAGGTCGGTCGTCGCCACGCCGTCGATCGTGATGCGGCCGCTGTTGACCTCGAAAAATCGCATCAGGAGGTTCACCATCGTGGTCTTGCCCGCGCCGGTGGGACCGACGATGGCGACCTTCTGGCCCGGATGGACCTCGGCGGAGAAGTTCTTGATGATGATCTTGTCGGGCGAGTCGGGATAGCTGAAGCGCACATGGTCGAACGTTACCGCGCCGCGCACGGCGTCGAGCTTCTCGGTCTTGCCGCTCTCGTCGCCGAGCTCTTCACTTTCGAGGAAGTCGAAAATGCGGTGCGCGGAGGCGGAGGCCGTCTGCAAATTCGTCATACCCTGCGCGATCTGCGTCAGCGGCGTGGTGAAGAGGCGCACATACAGGATGAACGAGACGATGACGCCGAATTCGATCGTACCATTGATGGCCAGCACCGAGCCGAACACGCACACGGCAACATACGAGAGGTTGCCGATCACGTTCATGAGCGGCTGCATCACACCGGAGAGGAACTGCGAGCGCCAGTTTGCGTCATAGACCGCCGCGTTCAGGCCGTCGAAGTGGTCGAGGACCTTATCGACTGCGCGGCTGATACGCACGACCTCGTGGCCGGAGTACATCTCCTCGACATAGCCGTTGAGCTCGCCGAGGCTCTTCTGCCGTGCGGTGAAGTAGCGCTGCGACTTCGACATGATGGCGACGATCAGCACCAGGCCAAGGAGCGTGATGCACAGTGCGACGAGCGCCATGCGCCATTCGGTCACGAACATCATAATAAGGCAGCCGGCAAACTGCGTCGCGGCGCTGATGATGGTCGGCAGGCTGTTGGTAAGTCCCTGCTGGAGCGTTGACACATCGTTTGTGATGCGGCTCAAAATGTCGCCCTGCGAGGTGGTGTTGAAATACTTCTGCGGCACGCGGTTGATCTTTTCCGAGAGCTCACCTCTCATGCGGTAGGACATTTTCAGCGTCACGACCGCCATGATATAGTGTTGGATGAAGCCAAGCAGCGCACTCAGGCAGTAAATAATGGCAAGGAACACGCCGATCTTCGCAATGGCGGCGAGGTCAATGCCGGTGAACAGGCCGTCGGACATGATGGTCGCCATTTTGCCGATCTTGTCGGGGCCGATGATCGTCATCACGGCGCTCAGCGCCGCCAGCACGAGGGCAAAAATGATAATGCCCATGCTCGAGCTCATATACGCGCCCGTGCGCTTGAGCGCGCCGACGGGATTGCTGTTTTTCTTTTTCATTTTCTCTCGCCCCCTTTACGCGAGCTCCGCAGCGCTGAGCTGGGAGGTCGCGATCTCGCGGTAAACGTCACAATTCCGCATCAGCTCTTCGTGCGTGCCGATGCCCACAGCCTCGCCGCGGTCGAGCACGATGATCTTGTCCGCGTGGCGGATGGTGCTGATGCGCTGCGCGACGATGATCTTCGTCGTGTCGTGCAGCTGCTTGGATAGCCCCTCGCGCAGCTTCGCGTCCGTGCGGTAGTCAAGCGCGGAGAACGAATCGTCGAAGACGAGGATCTCCGGCTTTCTGGCAAGCGCGCGGGCGATGGACAATCTCTGCTTCTGGCCGCCGGACATGTTGCGGCCCATCTGCGCCACATGGTGCTGCGTGCCGTCGGGGAGCTTGTCGACAAACTCCTTCGCCTGCGAAAGCTCGACGGCCTGCGCAAGGCCCTCATCGTCCGCCGGCGCTTCGCTCTCGCCAAAGTAGACATTGTCGCGGATGCTGCCGGCGAAGAGCACCGCCTTCTGCGTCACGTAGCCAAGCTTGTTGTAGAGGGCATCGAACGTGTAGTCCCTGACGTTCACGCCGTCGACAAGCACCTCGCCCTCTGTCGCGTCGTAAAAGCGCGGAATGAGGCTCACGAGCGTCGTCTTGCCGCTGCCCGTCGCGCCGATGACGGCGAGCGTCTCGCCCTTGTTCACGCGGAAGCTGATGTTCGAAAGCTCATCCTCCGATGCGTGCGGATAACGGAACGAGACGTTTTTGAACTCCACTGTGCCGTGCTCTTTGCATTCGCTCACGCTGCCCTCGCGGATATTCGCCTTGCGCTCGAGCACCTCGTTGATACGCTCGGCCGAGACCTGCGCCTGCGGCAGCAGCATGAAGATCATCACAAGCATCATAAAAGACATCACCACGTAGGTTGCATACGTGCTGAACACCAGCACGTCGCTGAACATCGTGAGACGCGCTGCGGAATCGGTCAGCGCGATGTTGTTGACCAGTGCCGCGCCCAGCCAGTAGATCGTGAGCGCCAGGCCGTTCATGCCGAGCGTCATCGTCGGCTGGACGAGGGCAAAGAGCTTCTGGTTCTTCACCTGCACGTTCATCATGTCAAGGCTCGGCTTGTTGAACTTGTCGTTCTGGTACTGCTCGGCGTTGAACGCGTGCACCACGTTGATGCCCGTCAGGTTTTCGCGCGCCACACGGTTGATCTGGTCGGTCAGCTTCTGCACGATGCGGAAACGCGGGATGCAGATGCTCATTACCGTTATCACCGTCACGCAGATGACCACGACGAATGCCGCTGTCACGGCGGAGAGTTCCCAGCTCTTGCCGAGAATTTTGATGATGGCCCACACGGCCATGATCGGCGATTTGATCATCATCTGCAGGCCCATCGCCACGATCATCTGAATTTGCGTGATGTCGTTCGTCGTTCTCGTGATGAGGCTGGCGACGGAAAAATCCTGCATCTCCTCGCTGCCGATGTCCATCACGTGGCGAAAGAGCTTTTCGCGCACCGTGAAGCTGAAGCCCGACGCCGCCTTAGCCGCAAGATACCCGCAGCCCACGGCCAGCACGGCGCTTGCGAGCGTGCAGCCAAGCATTTTCACGCCGACGGACAGGATATCCGCCGTCGCCCCCGACGTTTTGATGAGCGTTGTCAGGTCGGTCATGTAATCCGGCAGCCGCAGGTCAAAGTAGACCTGCACCGCCACAAGCACGGTGCACAGCAGCACCATGAGCACCTCTTTGCGGCGCATGTTTTTGAGTAGTTTGATCATTGTTGTTTCTCCTGATTTCTTCTTTGGGCCCTCAGCGCTTTTCCTTGCAGATGCCGTTCAGATTGCCATCCATTCTTTCAAGGCAGCGGCGCATCGTCGCCAGATCCTCCTCCGGGATGCCTTCGAGCAGACGTCTTCCGAACTGCCACTGCACCTGCCGTCCGCGCTCAATGAGCGCTTGCGCCTGTTCGGTGCAGATAAGCCGCGTCTGCCGCCGGTCGCCCGGCATCTCCTGCCGCTCAAGAAGGCCGTCATTCACCAGTCTTTCCACGTGCACGGAGACAATACCCGATTTGTGCCCGCGCATGCGGCAGATGTCCTTCGCCGTGTTGTGCTCGGGATTGTTGGCGAGAAAGAGCAGAATGTCCAGCGCCAGCGGCGGCAGGCCGGTCTCCTTGCACAGTGGAGTTAACATAATATGATACGCCTGTGTCATCTTGTTGGCGTGGCTGAAAAACGTTGCCCCGCGCATCGGTTCCTTCGGCATCATATCGGTTCCTTTCCGACCTCATTCGGTCACACGCCGCGCTCGCTCGTCATCGAATGATAATCTTCTAATTTTAGAATGTCATCATTATAGTTGTTCCCCTTGCAAAGTCAATAAACAAATTGTGAACGTTCCGAAAAGGGCGCAAAAAAGCGCCGCCTTTCGGCAGCGCTTTTTTCGTATTCTGTTACAGAGACAGCTGGATAAGGCCGAGGATGAGCATATGTACCGGATAAAACGCGTAGCAGGCATACTGAAACGCCTTGCTGTGGTGTCCCTGCCTCCCGCGGTAGAGCCAGATGGGCACGAGCGAGAGCAGTGCAAGCCCCTGCTCGCAGACCTCAAACTCCAGTCCGAAAAGCTCGATCGGGAAAATCTGTCCTCCGATGAGCGACACATTGATCCAATAGAGCGCCGCGATCTGCCCGAGCAGCTTCCACCACTCTCTGCCGCGGAGGAAATAGAACACAAACACCGTCAAAACGCCCATGCCGTAATAATCTACCATGCCGAGCGTGCCGAGCGCAAAGCCCAGCACCGTGACCGCAACGCAAGTCAGAAGATAGAGCCATGTCTTCCCCTTTTCCCGCACGGCCTCCATCGCCCGAATGCCGAGAAGGCCGATGAGCAGCGTCCAGATGACATTCTGGTGCACAGGGTAGAACCACGTGCCGCCGTACATCAGGTCAAAGGGAATTTCCGACAGCAACGCAAAAATCAGCATCCGCTGCGCGTATTTTTTGAAACTGTGCGTGTGGAAGTAGCCCTCCACCGCCATGAAGGCAAAAATGGGGAACGCGAGACGTCCCACGCAGGTCATCCACTCCTGCGAAAGAAAAAGCGTCGCCCACAGGTGGTCGAGCAGCATGAAGGCCATCGCTAAAATGTGCAGCGCCGCGGCGCTGAGGTCAAACTGTTTTTTCATTGATCTCTCCTGTTGATTTCTCTCTTTCCCCCGCTGTTGCGCAAGATTTTTTTATTTTATCAGATCTCGCGTCAAAAGTCACGCTTAATTTTTGCGTTTCTTTCTCTGGAAAAAATACCGGCGGGCAAAATGCCCGCCGGTACGTTTCAGTTTTACCCCAGAATGGCCTTCAGGTCCTCCTCTGGCGTCGTAATGGGCGCGATGCCAAAGTTCTTGACAAGGTAGTCGAGCACGTTCGGCGAGAGGAACGCCGGCAGCGTCGGACCGAGGCGGATGTCCTTGATGCCGAGATACAGCAGCGTCAGCAGGATGCACACCGCCTTCTGCTCGTACCACGAGAGCACCATCGAAAGCGGCAGCTCGTTCACACCGCAGCCAAAGGCGTCGGCGAGCGCCAGCGCGATCTGGATGGCGCTGTAAGCGTCGTTGCACTGGCCGATGTCCAGGATGCGCGGCAGCCCCGCCACCGTGCCAAGATCTAAGTCATTGAAGCGGAACTTGCCGCAGGCCAGCGTCAGCACCATGGTGTCGGGCGGCGTCTGCTTGACAAATTCCGTGTAGTAGTTCCTGCCGGGGCGCGCACCATCGCAGCCGCCGACTAAGAAAAAGCGGCGGATCCGGCCGGAGTTGACGGCCTCGACCACCTTGTCGGCCACACCCAGTACCGCGCCGCGGGCAAAGCCCGTCGTGACCGTGCTGCCGCCGTTGATGCCGGTGAATGCCTTGTCCTCGGCATAGCCGCCCAGTTCCAGCGCCTTTTCGATGACCGGCGTGAAGTCCTTGTCCGCGCCGATATGCTTGAGTTCCGGATA
>OHJO01000247.1_pt1 | contig 34675 bp, 28 predicted proteins | sample 1568561 | NCBI WGS metagenome assembly OHJO01 (sample SAMEA3879556, study PRJEB24766) | human gut metagenome | biome: human-associated habitat; feature: feces | place: USA | collected 1985/1987
CGTGAAGACGAGGAAGGATTTCTTTATCCGCAAACAGACACGTCGAAATGTATAGGTTGCGGCCTATGCGAAAAAGTATGTCCGGTACTCAATCAGGGCGAAAAGCGGAAGCCGCTCCATGTATATGCGGCAAAAAACACAAAGACTCGGATTCGGCTGCAAAGTTCTTCGGGAGGTATCTTCACCCATATAGCGGAACAGATCATTCAGAAGAACGGCGTGGTTTTCGGTGCCCGTTTCGACGAGAATTGGGCTGTAGAACACGCCTGTACCGAAACGCTCGAAGGACTCGCGGCCATGCGGGGCAGCAAGTATGTGCAAAGCCGTATCGGCCGCACTTACCGGCAGGCGAAAGAATTTCTGGAATCCGGCCGTCCGGTGCTCTTTTCGGGCACTCCCTGTCAAATAAGAGGTTTAAAGCTTTTTTTGGCAAAAGAATATGAAAATCTATTGACTGTAGATTTAGTTTGCCACGGTGTTCCCAGCCCCGAAATCTGGCGACAATATTTACATGAAATAATAGCGACGGGGGGGGGCCGACATCCAAATTCCGAGTTGCGGTCCACATCCCAAATTACGGGCATCAATTTCAGGGACAAGACGACCGGATGGCAGTATTTCAGTTTGCGGTTCTCATTCCGCAGAGAGACCGGGTCCGGTCTTCCGGAGACGGCAGACGTGTCCAGAATACACTATAAAGATCCATTCTTTTACTGCTTCCTGTCGCATGTGACCGAAAGATATTCATGCTACGCCTGTCCGGCAAAAGAACTGAAAAGCGGCAGCGACATCACACTCGGCGATTTTTGGGGATTCCGCGGCACCAAGGACTTTCCGGATGACAACAACGGTATAAGTCTGTTGCTGATCAATACGGATCAAGGCAGCAAATATATTACCGGCACATTACGTTCGGAGCAATCCTATGAGAAAGTCATCAAACAAAATCCGATGATCACCGCCAGTCTTATCAAGGATCCGAGAAGAGATACTTTTTATAAGGCGGTTGCAAAGTCTTCGCTGCACCGGCAGAGCAAAAAACTGAGACTAATAAACAAAATCAAAAGATATGCGAATCGGCTTGCTGACCTTGCCCTTGGAAACAGGATACGGTAGCATATTGCAGGCATATGCGCTGAAAACGGTATTGACGCGGCAAGGGCACGAAGTCATACTCATTCGCCGTCTCGTTAAAAAAAAGCGGTTCAACGGCTGGAACATCTTAAAACGAAGTGTCAAAAAATACATATTCAGAAAACCTGCCTGCGTTTTCTACGACAAGAAAATCTACGACGAATACCCCGTAATTACACAACACACGCAACCATTTATCGACAAATGGCTGCAACCCTTTTCACCGGTCTATTATAACAGCAGTGCATACAAAAGCATCCGCGACTTAAAATGCGACGCCTACATCGTAGGTTCTGATCAGGTATGGCGCAAAGGGTGTATGGAGGAAATCAAAGATTATTACTTCTCCCCGATCGACGGCCGTACAGCGAAATTAATTGCCTATGCGGCGTCATTCGGTATCGACAAATGGGCATATTCGAAGAAAGAGACCCGATTCTGCACCCAGAAGCTAAAGGAGTTCACCGCAGTCAGCGTACGGGAAGATTCTGGTATGGAATTATGCAAAAGGCATCTCAACCATACCGCTGAACATGTTTTAGATCCGACAATGCTTCTGACACCTGCGGACTATCGAGCACTCATCGGCGAAGGAGGTGCCGAAAAGTACGCAAACAAAATAACGGCATTCATATTAGACCGTTCCGACGACAAACTGGCGGCGCTGAAAAAAGTCTCGAAAGTTTTAGCCATGGACTACAACTTTGCAGCGACGGAAACCGAAGACAGACTGGCCCCTCTCGAAAAAAGAATAGCGCCATCCGTAGCGGACTGGCTGAAGGCGATGTATTATGCCGATTATATTTTCACGGACTCCTTTCACGGCTGCGTTTTTTCCATTCTGTTCAACAAACCGTTCGTATTATACGTCAACAGAAACAGAGGCGTCGCACGATTCGAGTCGCTGTTGAAGCTGTTCAAGATAGAGAACAGAACCCTATCCGATTCAAACGGATTGGAGAGTTGCCCCATAAGACAATCCATAGACTGGAAGCCCATAAATGCGAAACTGGAAGAAATGCGTTCAAAATCCATGTGCTTCCTCGAAAATGCGCTTACTGCAAGAGACGAACAATAAAATCCGACTGATGAATATAACCTTTCTGCTACGTCTGTGGCCCGTATACGGCGGCGGAGAAACCGTAACGATCTGCCTTGCCAACGAAATGATAAAGCGAGGATGGAATGTATCCGTCTTGTATTTTAAAAACAATACGCGGGCCGACCTGCCTTTCATCGATCCAGCCATAAAGGCCGTTCAAATACCCGACATCCGCTGCGACGAGTTTACGACACGCTTTCCCGATGCCGACAAAGTAATCGGCTATCTGAAAGAATATATTCAGGAAAACGACATCCATTATCTTGTCAATCAATGGTGGCCAGTCGAATATATCCGTGGAATAAGGGGACGGTATAAGACAAAGATCATCACATGTCTCCATCAGGCACTTTATACCCCAATGATCGAGGGAACGGGAATAAACGGATTCCTGAAAAAAAGATGCACTTCGCTGTATAAATTCTGGAAAAAGAGACATAGTTGCAGGCAGGTGACAAAATTCCTACCGCATACGGATAAATATATTTTCCTTTCTCCAGCCTTTCAACGTCAGTACGAGCAATTTGCCAACTATAAAAATACAAATAGCCAGTTGGGTGCCATCCCCAATCCGCTGGTTTACCCGAACGAAATGCGGCCCGAAGATTTGCAGTCGAAAGAGAAGAGCGTTCTTCTCGTAGGCCGGATGGTGGAAATCCAGAAACGCATAACGCGAGCAATCAAAATATGGCGCGCTATTGAAAACGATCCCCGCTTGGACGAGTGGAACTTCCGGATTGTCGGCGAAGGACCGGATTTGGCCATGTATAAACAACTGGCGGAGGCGTTAGGATTAAAACGGATTTCGTTCGAAGGCTTCCGAAATCCGCAGCCCTATTACAAACAGGCCGCCATTTTCATGATGACCTCCGCCTTCGAAGGGTTTCCCATGACATTGGTCGAAGCACAACAATGCGGTGTCGTTCCGGTTGTAATGGATTCCTACCTGTCGCTGCACGACATTGTTGAAACCGGATACAACGGCATCATCGTTTCCAATGAAGACCTTACGGGCTATGTAAACAAAATGAAAGAGCTGATGACAGACACCTCCCTTCGGGAAAAACTGGCAATGAACGGCCTGCACTCCTGCCGCAGGTTCTGCGTAGAAGAGATTGTCAACAATTGGGAAGAACTGTTCAACGACCTAAGTGCAAACCGCCGATGATTTCGAATGTCAACAAACTCATAATCTGGATATTGCTTTTTTCATGCTGCTGGGGAATTTTACCTTATCAGTTTGTGTTGCTGCCGGTTGTTTTTGCCTTGTATTATATGATAAAAACCATTCTGGAGAGAAGACCCGGAATGTTTAAGAAGTATTTGATCATATATTTCATATTCTTCATTATCAGCGCATTCTCTTGCATGCATTTTGAAGACCAAAGTTTATCGAAAACATTCACTGCTGTAGCTTGCCTGCAACTTTTCCCGGTCATATCTTATTTCATATTTTTATCTGGCAAATACACAATAAAAGACATAGAAAAGGCATTAGCAATCGCCTACGTTATTTTTCTATGCTGCTTCACAATCCAACTGATATATCCCGACAAAATATTCAATTTGGCAACGGACTATATGGACATCGGACGATTTACCATGTACGGACAACTGATCGCCTATATCTGTCTATTCTATTTTTACGGGAAATATTTATTTTCAGGCAAGACCAAATACCTGTTATACATACTGCCCGCGTTCTTCGTCCTTTTTATAGCAGGATTCAGAACCCAGATGGCTGCCATATTATTGGCATTGGGCCTATTTACCTACTCGGTAAAGAAAATCGCCAGTGTAAAATATATGCTTCTGTTCCTTATCGTCATAGGCGTTCTCTCCCAAACTTCGGTCGTTCAGAACTCCATAAACAACATGATGAAGCGGCAGGAAGCGGGCGCCACATTCGCCAATGAGGATTACATACGAGTCATCCAGTTCAACTATTTTACAAAAGAGCACTTCAAATCTCCGGTCGAATATGTATTCGGAAGCGGAATCCCCAACCCCAGAACAAAATACGGTCAGCCGTTCTATACTGTCGATCCTGCATTAGGTCCATATAACGGATGGCATGACTGGGGGATCGTCGGACTGAGCTGGATGATCGGAATTCCGACCGTATTGGCCCTTCTCTTCCCCGTCTTTCGGATCATCAGAAGAAAATGCGACGACAACATTCTCTTTTTGAAATTCTTCTATATTTTTCTGCTGCTGTCAAGTTTCACTACCGTAGAATTCTTTCGAGTAGGTTCCTTCTTCTTCCACGGGTTATTATTTTATCTGTACGAACTATACTATAGACGCTCTAAACATGATAACATCGGACACACTCAAAAGGTATTGGGCCAAACTCGCCGTGTTGTTAATAGCTGACGGAGAGAAAAAAGCACAATGGCTGAAAAAGCACCGCATATTTCATCATATCGGAGAAAACTGCAGCTTCAAAACGAATATCCTTCCGGCGGAACCGTTTCTTGTCTGCCTGCACGATAACGTACGCATCGCCGCCGGCTGCCGATTAATCACCCACAGCATGACATGCAGCGTATTCAACAGGGCCACCGGCTCCAACCGCTTTTATTGTCAATACGGCAAAATAGAAATCCATAGTAATGTTTTCGTGGGGGGGGGAAGTACGATCATGTACGGTGTGACCATTGGTGAAAATTCGATCGTCGCGGCTGGCTCCGTCGTTACAAAGGACGTCCCCGCCGGCAGTGTAGTGGGAGGCGTCCCGGCAAAAATCATAGGTACATTCGAAGAATCCATGAAAAAAGCGGAATTGTTCAGCAGCAATTTCAGGGGCAAAACTACGGATTATTCCGTTGCTGCTCTTTTGAAAATAAAACCCGTTCAGTTCGATATCGACAAACAATGAAGACAATCTGTTATATAATCCCCTATTTCGGGAAATTACCGAAGAATTTTGCACTTTATCTATTAAGCTGTGCGCAAAATCCGACCGTAAATTGGAAAATACTGACTGACGACAGAACGCCTTATGAATTTCCAACGAACGTACACGTCCAATACTGTAATTACGAAGAGGTCAAACAACGGATAAAGGCTTGGTTCGATTTTGAAACCGTGATCGACAGGCCGTGGCGATTATCGCTCTTCAAGCCGGCATATGGAGAAATCTTCGCAGAAGAACTTTCCGGATATGATTTCTGGGGACATTGCGACATTGATCTGATGTGGGGAAATATACGGACATTTTATTCGGAAAACAACCTAAATAAATATGAGCGGCTCGGCTTTTTGGGGCATTCCACACTGTATAAGAACACGCCGGAAGTAAACGCCCGTTACAAGCGGATCGTCCCCGGAGAAATCAATTACAAAGACGTATTCAGCGGCAGAAGCAACTATAGCTTCGATGAAAACGGGATGGATGCGATTTACCGGTATCTGAACATTCCGTATTTCGACGAAGTGGTCTTCGCAGATCTGGAAAAATATGAACCGGGATTCGTTCTGGGTCATTTTCCCGCCTCGGAAAAGGATAAAAACAAATATCAAATATTCACATGGGAAGACGGCAGGTTATATAGAAACTACCTGCAAAAAGACAGAATTCACCGCGATGAATTTCTGTATATCCATTTTTTCTGCCGTCCCATGAAATACTCGGCCGACCGCTTGTCCCCCGACACGACATATTACATGTATCCCGATGTCATGACAGACAAACAGATCGGAGTAAGCGTGAAAAGCTTGAAAAAATACGGTTGCCGAAACAATATCGCCTTTCTTGCAGAGAGCCTATGGACAAATCGGCATAAGATAACATGGCAGCGAATCCGGAGCAATTTCCGCACCTTTTTGAATTATAAACGTCACAGCAACGAATAACAGCACGGAAGCGCACATCCATCAAATGAAGCGAATCCTATTTATCGCCACAGAGTCTGCACCGGGGATGATTCCATACACATCCTCTGTCATAAATGCATTATCGAAAAGCAATGAATTCGAGATATACGCTGTGGTTGTCAATTCCGGAAAACGATCTTACCGCAACTACCTGAAGGAAGTCGAGCATATCGAATACATAGAATATCCCCGCTCCAAACTTCTCAAGTTAATATACAAAATATATCCGGCAAGAATCATAGACACGATAAAAAGAACTGCGAAAACACACAAAATAGATGCAATTCATCTGCTGACAGGAGACTTCTGTCTATTTTTTTATATTCTATGCCAACACCCTAAAGAGCGGTTGTACTATACGGTTCATGACCTGAATCAACACGAATCGGACACAATGACTTTTCCGGGCAGACTCTTGCACAAATACGTCATATGGTGTACACGCACTTACCTGAAGATCATTCCGAATCTAACGACATCATCACGACATCAGTATATAGCTTTAAAAGAAAGTTACCCGAATAAGCGCGTTGTATTCAATCATTTTCCTTCCTTAGTAACCCAAATGATAAAAAATGGAAGGAAACAAATAGAGGAGCTGAAAAACACATCCGATTACATTCTGTTTTTCGGCACTGTAGATCACTACAAAGGTGTCGATCTGCTGATAGAGGCGTACGACCAAAAAGTCTTCCACGACAAGCACAAGCTGGTAATAGCAGGAAAAGGCAGACACTACGTAACCGACAATAAAAACATTATCAGACTGAACCGGTTCATCGAGGATGCCGAAGTCCGAGATCTATTCACCAAAGCCGCAATCGTAGTTTATCCGTATCGTTCGGCCACCATGTCGGGCGTGCTTTCCCTTGCGTTCTATTTCAGGAAGAAAGTCGTGATGTCAGACGTGCCTTTTTTCAAAGAATACGCCAACCGGGACTCGCTGTTCTTCAAAGCCGGAAATGTCGAAGATCTGGCCGACAAGCTGCAACAGGCATTGGATTCCGGCAGCGCCAGCACAAATGCGAATCTGTATCCAGAATTCTATTCAGAGAATATATTGGAACAAGACTATATAAATCTGTACTCATCCCCTGCGAACAAACAGATGTGATGCCATGAAGGTATTGATATTGAATCCGATCCTTTTTACGGCGGACAACAATGTAATTCCGCAAGTCAAATCCATAAAAGACACGATGATTTACAACATGTGTCTAGGATTCAAACGACTGGGACACGATGTAACATTAGCCGCCGCCGAAGAGTATGCTCCTGCGGAAAAAGAAGCGTATGATTTCGAAATTCTTTTTTTCAAATCCAAGTGCAAAAAACTTTTCCCGCCGGCTATGTTGCCCTTTTCTCCTGAGCTATGGCCATATATCAAAGAAAATGAAAAATCATTCGATTTGCTGATCTCCAGTGAAGTATTTTCGTTCCAGTCTTTATTAGCAGCAAGAATCTGTCCCGAAAAAACTATAATTTGGCAAGAACTGACCGATCATCAAAACAAATTCCATCGACTTCCATCGAAAATATGGCATAATGTCATTGTTCGCTTATTCATGCAACGGATTGCAGCAGTAGCTCCCCGCTCAGAGCCTGCTTACAAATTTATTAGCAAATATATGCCGCAAACAGTAAAGCAAATCGTTGATCATGGAATTAATGTCGATAAATTCACCTATTCCGAAAAAAAAGAACGCCAAATAATCAGTTCGTCCCAATTGATTCACCGAAAAAATATCGACGGAATAATTCGGATTTTCCAGCGATTCCATGAAATGGAAGCATATGAAGACATTAAATTGTTGATAGCCGGGCGAGGTGAAGAAGAAGCAAATTTAAAAAAATTAGTGTCGGAATTAAAACTCTCGGAAAGTGTCCGATTTCTCGGATTTTTACCTCAGCAAACACTGAATAAATATATCCGAGAATCTCTTTGCTTTCTTATCAATACGCGAAAAGATCTGAATATGGTTTCCATTCCGGAATCCATCGTTTCAGGGACCCCGATTCTGACAAACACTCAACCGGCTTCAGCCGGCTACATCCAAGCGAATAAGCTGGGAATAGCCAAGAATCAATGGGGAGTAGACGAGCTAAAAGAAATCATCGACAACAACTCCTTTTATGTCAAAAACTGCATCGGCTACCGGGACAACCTGACAAACGTCCATTCTGCGCAATTATTGACGGACATCTATAAAAAATCAATTCAAAAACAGTAAAATACCATTTCCGACATATCAGACGCAACGCCTAACTAGAGAGCCTCAGCATGCTGTTCAATTCATTTGTATTTCTACTTGCATTCCCAACAATCTTCGCCGCATATTATCTCTGTCCGATAAAATGGCGCAGCTGGCTTCTATTGCTGATAAGCTATGCAGTCTATATGAACTGGGTGCCCGTATACGCATTGATCCTCTTGTGGGTAACTCTGACGACCTATACCGGCGCTCGTTATATATCCCGCAACAGCCCCAAGAACAAGCTAAAAATGACCGTCGCAGGAATTTTGACCTTGCTGCCGCTGCTTTTCTTCAAATACTACAATTTTATAAATAATATCGTATACGATATATTGACGACCCTCCACCTGCGCATCGAAATAAATACAATGCATTGGGCCGTTCCCATCGGCATATCCTTCTTTTCATTTCAGGCATACGGATATCTGGCGGACGTATATTACAGACGGACCGACTGCGAACGCAACCTCCGGGACTATGCACTGTTCATTTCATTTTTTCCGCAAATAGCTTCGGGTCCTATCAGCAAGGCGAAGGACCTGCTGCCGCAAATCAAAAGTCTCAAAACTTTCGATGCCGACAAAGCGACACAGGGGTTGAAACTGTTGTTATGGGGCTTGTTTCTAAAAGTCGTGTTAGCAGACCGATTAGGTCTGTACGTAGACAGCATTTATGACAATTACACCTACCAGACGGGGTTCTCTCTGTTCGTCGCCAGTTTGTGTTATTCGCTGCAAATATACGGAGACTTTGCAGGTTATTCGTTAATGGCTATCGGAGTAGCCAAAGTCTTGGGATTCGATCTGATCAATAACTTCAACCGCCCCTATTTCGCAACCAGCATAACCGACTTCTGGCACCGATGGCACATTTCGCTGTCCATCTGGCTCCGTGATTACGTATACATTCCGCTGGGCGGCAGCAGATGCAGCAAATTACGCACCTATTGGAATATTTTCGCGACTTTTCTGGTCTCCGGAATCTGGCACGGCGCGAATTGGACATTCATCATATGGGGAATTATTCACGGAGTCGCGCAAATAGCCGAAAAGGCATTGCGTCTTCAGAAGTATGAAGGGGGGGGGAATCGCCGGCTTCGTATTATCATCACATTCCTTATCGTCAACTTCGCATGGATATTTTTCCGGATGCCCTCGATAACGGACGCATGCAAGGTCATCGGCAAAATATTCACGGATTTCGGGACTACCCTGTTTTTATCAAACAACAGCAATATGATCTACATGCTCGTCGCCGTCTGCATATTGTTTTTTAAAGACATGCGCGACGAATTCTTCCCACGCCGGTTTCTCTTCTTCGAAAACAGAAACATAGCAATCAGGTGGAGTTCCTATCTATTTCTAATGTTTCTAATCCTTCTGACAGGCGTATTGGATTCCGGACAATTCATTTATGTAAACTTCTAACGCATGCGGAATTTTCTGATCAAATCGGCCATATTTCTTGCGTTATGCGGTCTGCTCGACTTCGGTCTGGGCAAAATCTTCGGTTATCTGACAGTCCATGCAACCGGCGGATATACAAAACGGGATAATTTCATATCCGACGAAGTCGATGCAAACATCCTGATTTTCGGCTCGTCGCGGGCCGCTCATCACTACGTCCCTTCGATATTGTCCGATTCATTGGACATGAGTTGCTATAACTGCGGAATGGACGGCAACGGCATCATATACGGGTATGGAAAGCTAAAAACGATTACGGCCCGGTACTATCCCAAAATCGTCATACTGGACATCCAGCCTACATTCGATCTGTTTACAAACGACAATTGCAAATACTTGGCTCCCTTGCGGCCGTATTATCAATATCCGGGAGTCGATTCATTATTCTGGGACATAAATCCCTCCGAACGTTGGAAAATGATGTCGAATTCCTACCGGTTCAATTCGAAATTCCTGAGCATTCTAATGGATAATCTATCGGATCGAGCCGTATCTTCCGATAACGGCTACATGCCTTTATACGATACGATGACTTACGAGCCGTCAAAATCCACCGCAAAGAAAAACGAAACAGATCCTGTCAAAATCCGTTATTTTGAGCAATTCATTTGCGAAGTAAAAAGACATTCCGCCCTGTTCGTATTCATATCGCCCGAATACGGGAGCAATGCCGACTGGCCAGACATCGTGGAAGGCATATGTGCAAAATACAGCATTCCCTACTATAATTATCTAAGCGACCAACGCTTCGCAAACAACAAAACATATTTTGCCGATTCATCGCATTTGAACGACAACGGTGCAAGAGCCTATACGGAAATAGTTGCGGCCGATATAAAATGCAAATTGAAAACTCTCCGTCTTACCTCCGATCGTTTTTTATGAAAGTTCTGCTCGCCAATAAATTCTACTACCGCCGCGGAGGAGACTGCGTATGCACGCTGAATCTGGAACAGTTGCTTAAAGACCACAATCACGATACTGCGGTATTCGCCATGCAACATCCGGAAAATTTCCCGACTCCGTGGAGCAAATATTTTCCGAGCGAAATACGCTTCTCGCCGGGTCCCAACATACTTGAAACCTTTAGACGGCCATTCGGTTCGAAAGAGGTAAAACGGAAATTCAACGCATTGCTGGATGATTTCCAGCCGGATGTCGTTCACCTGAACAATATCCACACGCAATTATCCCCTCTGATCGCCGAACTCGCCCATCGGAGAGGTATCAAAGTCGTATGGACGCTGCACGACCTGAAACTGCTATGTCCCCGGTACGATTGCCTGCGCAACGGGGAAACGATCTGCGAAGCATGTTTCACGGACAAACACAAGGTATTGGAGAACAAATGCATGAAAAACTCGTGGCTGGTGAGTATATTGGCGTATAAAGAAGCCCGGAAATGGAACAGGGAAAGGCTTGAGGCCTGCACCGATTCATTTATCTGCCCCAGTCAGTTCCTAGCCGACAAAATGATACAAGGCGGTTTCGATAGAGGCAAACTGCATACATTATGCAATTTTATCGACGTTGAAAAATGTGCAGACGCAGCCTATCTGAAAAAAGATTACTACTGCTACATCGGGCGCATATCGCATGAAAAGGGAATAAAGACTCTGATCGATGCCGCGAACCGACTGCCTTACAAATTGGTAATCATCGGCAAGGGTCCGCTGGATGCCGAAATGAAGAAATTCGCGGGGCCAAATGTCGAATTCGCCGGATTCAAGCAGTGGAATGAAATAAAACGAATTGTCAGTCAGGCCCGCTTTTGCGTCATTCCGTCCGAATCATATGAGAACAATCCGCTTTCCGTCATCGAATCCCAATGCTTGGGCACGCCGGTACTGGGCGCTCAAATCGGCGGTATTCCCGAATTGATTCAGGAGGAATTCAACGGTTTGTATTTCAGAAGCAGGGATACGGACGATCTGACCGCCAAAATTCAGGCCATGTATGACGCACCGTTCGACCATGCCGCCATCGCCCTCGAAGCGAAAAAGCGCTATAATTCGGAAACATACTATAAACAGCTCATACAGCTGTACAATCTATAATTCAAACCTTGGGTTTACACAAATCTGTCAAAATCATGTCTGCTGAAAATATCCCGCACCCCACCGACGCCAGCATTATCCTGACCTATCGCTGTCCGATGAAATGCAAGATGTGCAACATCTGGTTCAACCCCACGAAAAAAGACGACGAGATCAAAGCTGCGGACCTTCGTACGCTGCCGCGTCTGAAATTCATCAACCTGACCGGCGGAGAACCCTTCGTCCGCGAGGATCTGGCGGAGATCGTGGAGGAGTGCTACAAACATACGGACCGCATCGTCATCTCCACGTCCGGATGGTTCGAAGACAAAGTCGTGGCATTGGCCAAACAGTTCCCGAACATCGGCATCCGCATCTCGATCGAAGGCCTGAGCTGCAAGAACGACGAGCTGCGCGGACATGCCGGCGGCTTCGACAAAGGGCTGAGAACACTGCTCACGCTGAAGCAAATGGGGCTGAAAGACATCGGATTCGGCTGCACCGTGTCGAACAACAATTCCAAGGATATGCTCTCGCTCTATCAGCTGTCGCTGTCCTTGGGCATGGAGTTCGCCACGGCGGCTTTCCACAACTCCTATTATTTCCACAAGGACGACAACGTAATCACCAACAAGGACGAGGTGTGCAAAAACTTCGAACAGCTGATCGAATGGCAGTTGCAGGAGAACCATCCGAAAAGCTGGTTCCGCGCATGGTTCAATATGGGGCTGATCAACTACATCGAAGGCGGCCGCCGCATGCTGCCGTGCGAAGCGGGTTCGGCGAACTTCTTCATCGATCCTTTCGGCGAGGTGTATCCGTGCAACGGTCTCGAAGAGAAATACTGGCAGAAATCGATGGGCAATATCCACGAAACGCCCGACTTCATGGATATCTGGGAGAGCGACCGGGCGCAGGAAGTCCGCGCCATGGTCCGGAAATGCCCGAAAAACTGCTGGATGGTCGGTACGGCCAGTCCTGTAATGCACAAATACATGAAATACCCGCTGAAGTGGGCGCTCAGAAACAAGCTCCGCAGCCTGCGGGGAAAACCGGCCTGTCTGGACAAGAAGTGGTGCGATGTCGGCCAAGACCCGATGCAGGGCGATTTGCGGGAAAAATTCTAACCAAGTCGTGAATGCCAAAAAGAATGACCGTTTTCCGGCTATGAAAATAGTCGTCACCGGCACCCGGGGGATTCCCGGCATCATGGGCGGCGTGGAAACGCACTGCGAAGAGCTGTTTCCGCGTATCGCCCGGAAGGGATTCGACGTAACCGTAATACGGCGGAAAAGCTACGTGCACGATACGCTGCGGCAATACGAGGGAATTACGCTCGTCGATCTCGCAACCCCGAAAAAGAAGTCGTTCGAAGCGATCGTCCATACGTTCCGGGCCGTCCTCGAAGCCAAAAAGCTGAAAGCCGACATCATCCACATCCACGCCGTCGGCCCGGCGCTGCTGACGCCGGTCGCACGCCTGCTGGGACTGAAGGTGGTATTTACCCACCACGGACCGGATTACGACCGGGACAAATGGGGTGCGGCGGCCAAAACGGTACTCAGACTGGGTGAAATGATGGGCGCACGCTTCGCCAATGAAATCATCGTGATTTCGAACGTCATAAACGACATGCTGATCCGCAAATACCACCGCAAAGAGTGTCATCTGATTTACAACGGGGTTCCGGCTCCCCAGATCGTCGATTTTCCGGAATATCTCGAAGAAACGGGCGTCGAAAAGGGGAAATACATCTTCAGCATGTGCCGCTTCGTCCCGGAAAAGAACCTGCACCACCTGATCGAAGCCTTCTCGAAGACCGACAACAAGGGGTGCAGACTGGTGCTGGCCGGAGATACGGATTTCGAAGACGAGTACTCCGCAGGACTCAAAAAATACGCACGGGAACAGGGCGTCGTCCTGACCGGCTTCATCAAGGGGAAAAAGCTGCACGCCCTTCTCACCCACGCCCGTTGCTTCGTGCTGCCCTCTTCGCACGAAGGGCTTCCGATCGCATTGCTGGAAGCGATGAGTTACAGACTGCCCGTCATCGTAAGCGACATTCCGGCCAATCTGGAGGTCGGTCTTGAAAAAGAGGCTTATTTCCCCGTCGGCGACATAGCCGCGCTGGCGCAGAAACTCCAGCAGAACATCGACGCACCCTATCGGCAAAAGGAATATCCGATGGAAAAATACGACTGGGACGCTATCGCCGAACAAACGGCCGCAGTATATGAAAAATGCGCAAAGCCCCGGCCGGAGCGGTAAACTCAGACACTACCCTTCCCGGCTGATCTCAGCCACGGTCGCCCCGACGAATGCTATCAGCTCTGCCGGGGCGATTTTCAGTTGCAGGCCCCGGACGCCGGCGCTGATATAGATGAACGGATGCTCCCCGGCCGAAGAGTGGATATAAGTCGGGAAGCGCTTTTTCATGCCGACCGGCGAACAGCCGCCGCGTATATAACCCGTCACGGGCAGCAGTTCCTTCATCGGAATCAGATCGGCCTTCTTGTTGCCCGACACGCGGGCCGCGGCCTTGAGATCGACCTCATGATTCCCCGGCACCACGCAGACGAAGTATCCCGTCCGATCGCCTTTCAGCACGAGGGTCTTGAAAACCGTGGCGATCTCCTCGCCCAGCTGTTCAGCGACGTGCGTCGCCGCCAGATGCTCTTCGTCCACCTCGTAGGGAACGAGCTCGTAATTTATCTTCGCACGGTCGAGCAGCCGCGCCGCATTCGTCTTTTCGACTTTTCCGTGTGCCATCTCAGCTATTGATGTTCAATTTTTCGGCTTAAGTTGCGCAAAGGTAGTTTATTTTACCCGGATTGTCGCATTTTAGCTACATTTGTCAGATGCTTCGCCGAAAAATCACATACAAACCGCTCGCCTTTCTCATCGCGGTTCTGTTCCTCCCCACCGTCCTGCCGGCGCAGAGCACCCGTGTCCGCGGGCGCGTCACCGACGCCGCCGACGGCACGCCGATGCAGTTCGTGAGCGTCGTCTTTCCCGGCACCACGACGGGCATCACCACCGACGAGGCGGGCATCTACACACTCGAAACCCGCGACACGGTGAGCCGCGTGCAGGCCTCGATGGTCGGCTACGCCTCGCAGACCAAGCCGCTCGTGCAGGGAGGCTTCAACCAGATCGACTTCGCCCTCGAAGCCGTGGAGTTCGGCATCGGCAGCGTCGTCATCACCCCCGGCGACAACCCGGCGCATCCGATTCTGCGGGGCGTCATCCGCCGCAAGCCCCAGAACGATCCCGACCTGTACGACAGCTACACCTGCGCCACCTATACCAAGATGCAGCTCGACCTGACGAACATCAAGCCCCGGTTCCGCAGCAAGCGGCTGCAACGCAATTTCGGGTTCGTCTTCGACTACATCGACACCTCGGCGCTCACCGGACAGGCCTACCTGCCGGCCATGATCTCCGAAGCCACGGCCGACTATTACCACAGCAGGCGCACCCCCGCCGTTTCGCGCGAAATCATCCGCGCCAGCCGCGTGTCGGGCGTCGAGGACAGCTTCGCCATCGCCCAGTTCACGGGCCGGATGCACGGCAACGTCAATTTCTACGCCAATTACATCGACATCTTCAACGTCCGCTTCGCCAGTCCGCTCTCCGATTCGGGTCTGGCCTTCTACGACTATTTTCTGGTGGACAGCATGCAGGTGGAGGGGCGCAAAACCTACAAAATCCGTTTCCATCCCAAGCGGCTCGCCACGCCCGTACTCGACGGCGAAGTCAATATCGACTCGGCGTCGTACGCCCTGCAGTCGGCCTCGGCGCGCATGCCTAAGGGCGTCAATGTAAACTGGATCAAGCACCTGCGGCTCGAAAACGACAACCGCCTCGTCGCCGACAGCACGTGGTTCCGCCACCGCGACCGGGTGTCGGCCGAATTTTCGATCGCCACGGGCGACTCGTCGAAGCTGACCTCGTTCATCGGCACGCGCGAAGTGGTCTACTCCGACGTGCGCGTCGGGGTTCCCATTCCCGACGAAGTCGCGCGCATGGACAACAACGTCGTCATCGGCGACAAAGAGGGAGTCAGCCGCACGGACGAAGCCTTCTGGGAACAAGTGCGCCCCTACCGGTTGAGCGACAAGGAGAAGGGCATCTACTCGATGGTCGATTCGGTGCAGAACGTGCCGCTCTACCGCAACATCTACACGCTCATCAACACCGTGATCGTCGGTTACTGGAACACCAAATACATCGGTATCGGCCCCTATTACAAACTGGCCAGCTTCAACAAACTCGAAGGGTTCCGCATGCAGCCGGGATTCCGCACGACCACGGCCGTCAGCAAACGCATACGTCTCTCAGGATATGCGGCCTACGGCACGCGCGACGGCATGTTCAAGGGCGGCGGCAGCGTCGAACTGGCCTTCAACCGCCGCCTGACACGCAAGCTCACCGTTTCGGGCCGGCACGACGTGATGCAGCTGGGCGCGGGACAGAACGCGCTCACGGAGAGCAACATCCTCGGCTCACTGCTCTCGCGCGGCGACTCCCGGCTTTCGATGGTCAACCGCGGCGAGATCGGCTACGAACACGAATGGAGCCACGGCACCAGCAATTTCCTCGGCGCCCGCATCCAGAAGATCTTCGGCAACCGCTACGTGCCGCTGGTGCGTCCCGACGGCCGGATCGTAAACTCCGTATCGGACGCGGCGCTGCACGTCGGGATGCGTATTTCGAAGAACGAGAGCATCTACCGCCTGCCCTTCGACAAACAGTACATGGGCACGGTCTACCCCGTCCTGACGCTCGGATTCACGGCCGGCGTTCCCGCCATGCTGAACGACAGCTACGAATACTACCGGCTCGAAGGGGGCATCCACTACAAACCCGAACTGCCGCCGCTGGGTTATTCCAACATCACGTTGCAGGGCGGCAAAATCTTCGGCAAGGTCCCTTATCCGCTGCTCAAGCTCCACGAAGGCAACGGCACCTATTTCTACGATCCCAATGCCTTCTCGTGCATGAATTTCTACGAATTCGCATCGGACGCATGGGTGGCGCTCTTCTTCGAACACCACTTCAACGGCATCCTGCTGGGCCGCATTCCGCTCGTCAAGAAACTCAAGTGGCGCGAAGTGCTGGTCTGCAAGGGCGTGTGGGGCACGCTCTCGAAGGAGAACGACGGCAGTCTGCCCGACACGCAGGCCCCACTGCTCTTCCCCCGCGGCATGACGTCGGTTTCGGACCCCTACGTCGAAATGGGCTTCGGCGTCGAAAATATCTTCCGCCTGCTGCGCGTGGACTGCATCTGGCGTCTCACCCACCGCGATCCCAAACCGGGACAGGACGTGCAGAACTTCGCCGTAAACCTGAGCATGCACCTCAAATTCTGACATAGGGTTCCTTGTGTCGAAGATTTTGACTACCTTTGGGGCTTAAAATACGGAATCATATGATAAAAGGCGCCATATTCGACATGGACGGTACGCTCGTGGCCAACTCTCCGGTCCACATCCGGGCGTTCGAAATCTTCTGTGACCGCTACGGCGTGCGCGGCTGGAAGGAGAAACTCGGACAGGCTTTCGGCATGGGCAACGACGACATCATGCGGCTCATCATGCCCGAAGAGGTGATCCGCGAGAAAGGATTGGCGGCGCTTGGCGACGAGAAGGAGGCCGTCTACCGCGAAATCTACGCACCCGAAATCGAACCCATGCCGGGACTGGTCGCCCTGCTGGGCAAGCTCCGCGATGCGGGCATACGCTGCGCCGTAGGTTCATCGGGATGCAGGGCCAATGTCGATTTCGTGCTTGAGAAGTGCGACATCGAATCCTTTTTCGACGCCAAAATCAACGGCGACATGGTGACGCGCTGCAAACCCGATCCGGAAATCTACCTGACGGCGGCGGGCCGCATCGTCGCGCTGGCGTCCACGCACTCCCGCCAAATGCTGGCCGCCGAAACCGACGCCGACGTCATCATCGGCGACTTCCGCGACATCACCGACCTCGAAACATTGCTGAAATAAGCGCACGGCCCCGCAAAAGGCCGCCGCAATTCCCGACCACAATAGGGTCGGGATTTTTGTCCGGCGCCCCTTCGGCGGATCATGCGGATCGGCTGCCCCCTCTCAGAAGCCCGACCCAAGAAAACGCCCCGCTTCCTGCCCCTCGCGCCCCCTTTGCAACCTCCTCAGCATTACCTTTCCTCTGCTCCTCCCGGATTCGGGATTCGGCCGGCCGACGCAAATATTTCCCCGAAGCGGATATCGTACGGAAATTTTTGATACATTTGCGGGATTTTTAACCCGGACGCATATATGTTCAAAGGAATCTCCACCGTCGTTCTGCTCGTCATATCGAACGCCTTCATGACGCTCGCATGGTACGGACATATCGCATTCAAATCGAAACTCGAACGCTTCGGCATGCTGGCGATCGTCCTGCTGAGCTGGGGCATCGCCCTGTTCGAATACTGCTTTCAGGTCCCCGCCAACCGCATCGGCTCCGCGCAGTTCGGCGGCCCGTTCTCCATCTGGGAACTTAAAGTGATACAGGAGGTCGTATCGCTTTCCGTATTCACACTCTTCGCATTGGTCTTCATGAAATCCGACACCCTGCGCTGGAACCACCTCGCCGGATTTCTCTGCCTGATTCTGGCCGTCTATTTCATCTTCCGGAAATAACCCTCGTCCGGAAACACCTCGCATACACACAAGACAGCCGCGACCCGAAATCGCGGCTGTCCTATTTTTCGTGACGATTGCAGGCGGAAAAAAAGCCCGGCGCCGAAGGGCGCTCAATCCGACTTCCGCTGATCGTGGCGGTAAATCTGATAGGAATTGACGAAGTTCTGCCACACGATATAAGCCGTCGGGGCGATCGAGGAGATGGGGTCGAGGAACGACTGCGCCATCCATACGGCCAGCACCGTGTTCTTCTGGCCGAGCGACTGCCCGCCCGCCGGCGCGTCCCCGTAACGGCGGCCGAGCATGCGGCCCACCTTGAACTGCACCAGACAGATCGCCAGTGCGGCGAACGCCAGCCACAGCTCGACCGAGAGCGACGCATCGTGCAGGTCGATGATGAATGCCGTCGTGCGGCCGATAATCACGACCAGCGACGCCAGCCACATGTAGAACGAAATCTGACTGTGGTCGCCGATCCATTTCGCGGTCTTCGGCAGCAGAAAACGGCAGAACTGCGCCGCTGCGAAAGGCATGATCAGCAGCGGCGCGATGCGGGCCAGTATCTGCGTGAAAGAGCAGGCCCCGGTTCCGGCCAGCGAAAGCACGACGGGCGCGATCAACGCGATCGCCATATTGCACAGCAGGCTGTAGGTCGCCATCGTCGGAACGTTGGCCCCCAGCATGCCCGCAATCACCACCGCGGCCATCGCCACGGGAGCCAGCACGCAGATCATCGCCCCCTGCGCCACGATCGCATCGAGCGGCAGCAACGCGAAATAAAGCGCCGCGCTCACCACGACCTGAAACAGCAACAGCCACACGTGCAGCATCGACGGCTTCATCTGGCTGGGTTTCACCCGGCAAAAGGTGACGAAGAGCATCAGAAAGATCAGCGAGGGCGTAATCATCTGGTGCGTCCACGCTTCGAGCGCCGTCACCGGACGGCACAGCAAGGCGCCCGCCACCATGGCCGAGGGCATGGCGACCGTCTTGACATTGCGGTGCAGATATTCCAATACGTGCATTTATTTCATCCTTTTTACCGGAACCGTCACACGGGTTCCGTCCTTGCGTTCGACCGTCATCTGGGGTTTGTCGCCGCGGATTTCACCCCGGATTACGGCGCAGGGATCGACCCGCGACACATCCACCGTTCCGAGAAATACGATCCGGTCGCCCGGAGCCACCCTATCCGCAAGCGTCTCGTCCCAGACCTGCCCCACGACCAGCCGTCCTCCGTCCAGCGCGACGGTGACGCCGCTTACCGACACATCGGGCGGTCCGGGCGGTTCGGCATGCGGCAGCAGCCAGAAACGGCGGCCGGGATAGTCGATCACGACCGTTCCCCAGCGGAAAACTCCGCATCCGAGCTTGCTGTGTCCGCCGTGGGTCACTTCGAGGGGCATCCCGGCAAGCGTATTTCCGGCCAGTCCGAATTCGGGAATCACACCCCGCACGGCTTCACCGACGACCGACCGGTTGGTCCACCCCAGATTGCCGGAGTGTCCCTCCGTGCGGCGCACCTCCCGCAAAATCCCCTTTTCGATCATCGCCCGGCACTCGTCGTAACGGCAGTCGAACAAGGCCCCGGAGCCGGTATCGAATTTCATGTAGGTTTTCATCCGGGACTTGCCGCAGCCCACACGGGCGGCGATTACAGGAGCGTTTCCCGCAAAGTGAATCCGCGCACCGCCCCGGCAGCGGAACCCGCCGAGCTGGCGCAGGTCGCCCGCCAGCGTGATCGTCGAGTCGGCATTGGGCATCCGCACGACGAAGCCGCGCAGCAGATCGCTGCCCGCAATGCCGTCGAAGCCCAGACAGCGGAAGATATAGGAGCTGTCGGGCAGCACGATCACCTGCCGGTCGGAGTAGGTTGCCTCGCCCATCCGGAGATACGGCACCCGGACATAGGTGATCGCATGACGATGACCTTCGAAATCGCCCGACGTCCCACGGCCAGACGCCGCGAGTCCCAGTTCGCGGCTGAGCCGTTCGCTGATGCAGGTCTTCGAAGCCCCCGTGTCGAAGGCAAAGCGGCGCGGTCCCGCAGCGGTCTCGACCGTCACGACATACTTGCCCCGTTCGAGCGTGTAAGGCAGGTCGAAGCGCACGGCGGGTTTGCGGGCGCAGACCGTCTGTGCCGCGGCAAGCCAGCAAACAACCAGCAGCAACCGTCTCATCCGCCGCCCTACGCCAACAACTCCTTGACCTTGGCCGAAATATCCTTGCCGTCGGCACGGCCTGCGAGCCTCTTCGAAGCGACGCCCATCACCTTGCCCATCTCCTTCATCGACGTCGCGCCGACCTCGGCGATCACGGCCTTGACCTCGGCGGCAAGCTCCTCGGCAGTGAGCTGCTTGGGCAGGAATTCCTGAAATACGGCCACCTGCGCCAGCTCTTCGGCGGCCAAGTCCGGGCGGTTCTGCTCGGTGAAGATCGCCGCGGAGTCGGTCCCCTGCTTGGCCAGCTTGGAGATGATCTTCAGCACGTCGGCGTCGGGCAGTTCGGTGATTTCCGGTCCCGCCGTCTTGGCTTCGATGATGTATTTCTTGGCATTGCGCAGTGCGCCCAGACGCACGGTATCCTTGGCCTTCATGGCCTCCATGATCCCTTTCGAAATCTGTTGTTCGAGTGACATAAAATTACTATTTTTAAATAAATACACAAATCATCTATCCTTTTGCTTCAGCAGGAAGTCCAGCACGTCGCGCATCAGCCGGTCGCGCTGCACGTCGCTCTCGATGGACTCGAACGGAAATCCCATGACGAACGTTCCGCCCGCTTCGCTGGCCACGCCCGCCGTGCGGCCGTTTTCGACGTAACGCATCACCGAGAAGGCCCCCGCCCCGGCGGGCCGCAGGGCGTCGGGCGACTCGACCCGGTAGCGGTCCGGACGGTATTCATTGACATAACGGTACTCGTCGCGCGAAAATCCGGGATGCGAAGTCACAACCCGCACCCGTCCGCGCTGCGCCGCCCGGCCGCCGTCGTAGGTGTAGTGCAGCACCTCCTCGGCGAACCTGCGGTCGTCGTCCGAGGCCTCGCCGCCCGTCCAGAGGTCGGTCGCCACATAGCTTCCCGACACGAAGAGCGCACCGCCGCCGGCCATATACCGGCGCAGAACGGCCTGCAACTCCGGGGAGAAGGTTTTGAAGGCATAGCCCGTCACCCCGCGTCCGATGGTCGTCGAACGCTGTTCGCCCAGAATGAGATCGACGGCGGAATAACCGTCGGGCGACACCTCGCCGCGCTCGACGGCGCGCACCGACGCCGAGCAGAACGAATATCCGGCCCCTGCGACCGAACGTCCGTGCAGGGCGGGATAGTCGAACGTGTTGCCGCCGATCACCTCCGTTTCGTAATCGCAGGCGCAGGCACCCAAAGCGATGCTGTCTACCTCGCATTTGGCCATCTGCATGTCGAATACGTGCTGCGCGCCGATGAACGAAATATCCTGCCGGTCGGGCACGCCGCCGTCGATGTCGGTATAGAACCCCGCCAGCGAATCGGCGCGCACGCTCAGCGGCGCGCTGACGCGGTCGAAGCCGTTGACGATCAGCACCGTCCCCTTCTCGTCGGGCATGCGGCATGCGGCGACGGTCTCGCACGGAAAACTCTCGCCGCCCTCATTCACGGCCGTCACCTTGTAGCTGTAGATGCGCCCCGGCTCCTGCGCGGTCAGCAGGCAGGGTTTATCGACGTAACGGCCGTTGTCGAAGCCGCCGTCGTCGATGCGCGTATAGACCACATACCCCGTCGGAGCCGCGGTCGTTTCGAGCGAATCCATCACGGGCGACCAAGTGACCGCCGCCTTGCCACCTTCGGCGAACTGCACGGCGAGCGACTCCACGGGCAGCGGCTGCACTACGTAAGGTAATCCGTATTGCGAGCTGATATAGCGCAGGATACCCTTATAGACGGCACGGCTCACGAGGAACTTGAAACGCGGATCGCTGCCGTAGCGCATGTCGGCGAAATTCTGGTGTGACAGCAGTTCGAGCAGCATGGTCGGCACCCCCGGCACGCGCGCTTCGTAATAGGCGCGGTTCCAAAGCCCGCGGCGGCTCCATGCCGGTTCGTACGTGCTGCGGATATCTTCGACGATCTGGGTCATGACGATATCCGTGAGGTCGCGCGAACGGTAGCGGTCGGCGCCCCCTTCGAACTTGCCCTTGTTCTCGCGCGTGTAGAAGATGCCCAGCGTGCCGATGATGTCGTCATTGAGCCGCACGCCCGCATCGGAGTGGAACGCCAGCGCCATATCGACCGGAATGCGCAGCCCGGCGCTGTCGGGCATCCGCTCCGAACCGCCCGTCAGGGCATTGACCCAATGGGCGCGCGACATGTAGTCGTCCTTGTAATCGTCCCGGTTCTCCTTCGGGGAGTAGACCTTTTCGTCGAATCCGGCCCACTGGAGCCAGTAGCGGGCGCCCTCGCAGAAACGGGGATAACCGCTCGTCTCCAAATGGCACACCATGCCGGGCCGGCGCAGCGAATCGCACACCGTGCGGGCTATGTTGCCGTAACCGCCGCCGATCTTCACGGCGTCGGCCGAGACGATGCGGCCCGCCTGACGCGAGCGGTTGGTAAGCGTCACGACCTCCTGCGAACCGGCGTCGAGCAGAAAGCGGCCGAGGTAGATCCACGTTCCGCCGCCCATGGTCTGATTTACGGCGAAGCTGCTGTCCCCTCCGAGGTGATGCACCGTATACTGCGCGTCGTCAGCGTTTTGCGGAGTCGAATCGTAGCTCACGTAAACGGCGTATTCGCCCCGTTCGGGAATGTCGGCCGTCCACACGGCGCGGCTCTCCGCCCCGCCGGTCACCGATCTCACGCGGCGCGTCGTGCCGTCCCGGAAGGGATTCTGTCCCGTCGTGTAGACCTGCTGCACATGCGCGAAGCCCATGCCGCCCGGCTGCCATTTCTCAGGCCCCTCCTCCTCGCGGTACTGCCCGGCGGCATCGTTGTCCGCCAGTATCTCGTACTTCTGCACGTCGCGTTCGCGGGGCAGCATCACGCAGGCCCCGGCATTTTCGAGCATCGGAACCAGATACGGCAGCACGTAGCTCTGGGTATAGAGGTCCTCGCAGGTCTGCCACAACTGCGAACGCTGCCATTTCCAGCGGTTCTGGGGCTGGTCGAAATAGCGGCCGTGACTCTGCCACAAGGCGATATGCCGCCCGGCGAGTCCCTGCGACGGCACCACGGGCGCCGAAGAACGGGTCACCAGCGGCCGCTCGGAGCGGTTGGTAAAGGGCACGATCTTCTTCTTGCGCAAAAGTTTCCGGTATTCCGCCCCGGTTCGGCAGGCCATCGGAATCAGCTCGCCGACCTCCCGCTTGTCGGAATAAAGTTCGATGTCCGCCTTGCGGAACTCCGGCGGCAGGAGCAGACGCACCGAGTCGCGCATGGCGCGCAGGTTCTCTTCGCGGAACGGATAGTACGAAAGACCGACCGAGGTGTAGATTCGCACCCGCTTGCGCGAGGCGTCCACCCCCTCGATGCGGACATAGCCGCCCGCCACTTCGCGGGCGACGATGCGCGTCAGCGTGCGTCCGATTTCGCGGCGCGCAGGGCCGTCGATTCCGGCGGCCGAGACCTCCTGCCCGCACAGACCGAGCAGCAGGAGAATATACAACAGTCTATTTTTCATGTCGTTTGACCAGTAAAAGCATGCCGGCCATCGTAAATGCGGCATTGTAAATCAACAGTTCGAAACCGATCCGGTAACCCCACGCCTCATACGCCCAGTATTGCAGCAGGGCGCTCAGCAGCGGAGCGGCGAGCGCCACGAGGGGCATCCAGCCGTCGCGCACCCTGAGACGCGTGAAGATACCGAAAGCGAACATACCCAAAATCGGGCCGTAGGTGTAGCTGGCGACCTTGTAGACCAGATTGATGACGCTGTCGTCGGCAAGGTATTCGAAGGCGAGGATCACCAGCGCCATGCCGAGGGCCATCGCCACATGGACGATGCGGCGCAGGCGGGTCAGACGTCGTTCGCCGTAACGTTTCGTGCCGTCAAGGATATCGACCGTAAACGAAGTCGTGAGGGCCGTAAGGGCCGATCCTGCGGCTGAATAGGTGCTTGAAATAAGTCCTATAACGAACAGTATGCCAACGAATACCGGCAATCCGCCGTTGACTGCGACCTGCGAAAAGACCTGATCGCCCTTTTCGGGCATCGCCAGCCCGCTGCGGTCCATGTAGATGTAAAGCAGCACGCCCAGCACGAGGAACAGGAAGATCACGAAAATCTGGCTGACGGCCGTGAGGACGATATTTTTCTGCGAGTCGCGCGGCGTGGCGCAGCTCAGGTTGCGCTGCATCATGTCCTGATCGAGTCCCGTCATGGCGATCAGCAGCACGATGCCCGCCGCAAACATCTTCCAGAAATAGCGGTCCGAAGCCGGGTCGTCGAAGAAAAACATCTTCGAATAGGGCGACGCGGCGACCTCGCGGGTCATTTCGGGCAGGGACATGTCCAGCGCCTGCATGATGAAGACGATCGACAGCACGAGACTTCCCACCAGACACACCGTCTTGAGCGTATCGGTCCAGATCAGCGACTTGACGCCGCCCTGCTGGGTGTAGAGCCATACGAAGAGCATCGTGACCGCCGCATTGAGCCAGAACGGAAGTCCGTAATGGCTGAAGACCAGCAACTGCATCACGGCGCAGACCACATAGATGCGAAGGGCCGCCCCCAGCATCTTCGAGACGAAGAAAAACCACGCCCCGGTACGGTGCGACCGCACGCCGAAGCGGTCGTCGAGGTATTCGTAGAGCGACACCACCTTCAGGCGGTAGAACGTGGGAATCAGCACGAAAGCGACGATCAGCTGTCCGACCGTGAAGCCCGCGACCATCTGCATGTAGGAAAAGCCGTCTACGGCGACCGAGCCGGGAACGGAGATGAACGTCACGCCCGACATGGCGGCGCCGATCATGGCGAAGGCGGCCATGTACCACGGCGTGCGGCGGTTGCCGGAGAAAAACCCGGCGTTGTCGGCGCGGCGGCCGGAGACCCATGCTACGGCGAAGAGGACGGCTATGTAGCCCAGAACGGTAGCGATAACGGCGGCGGATGTCATAAGCGTAAGTTCAGATTCGAATTACAAATATACGAAAAGAGTCCCGAAAAAGCGGGCAAAAAAAGCAGAATAATGCGGGGACGGGCGGGATGGAGCATCCGGAACGACGAAGGGTTCGGAGATTTTTTCGAGGGGAGGGCCGATATAGGGAGACAGTCCCGGCGGGAATCACTTTTTCAGGATCCGTTCCAAGGCCGCGGCGTCCAGCAGATTCACCGTTTCGAATCTTCCCTTGTAGAAGACGCCCCAGTTATTGAATACGCAGGGCAGCTCCTTGGCCTTGCGGAGCGTATCCACCTCGATGAAATCCGCCGGGACACCGTGCGCTTCGCAGTGTTGTCTTATCATTTCCAGATTGCCGGGGATAAAGGGGCACTGCATATCGTAATAGACGGTCAGCGCCTGACTTTCGATACGCTGTTTTTTCGCATTGTGCGCGAATTGCGGAGTGGTTCCGTCGAACGAAAGCGCCAGCAGCTCGTAGCCGTTGTCGGTCGTATCGACGACCTCGAAGCCGAACTTCCGGGCAAAAGACTGGTCCGAAAGCCACGCTTTCTGCTTTTCCGCACCGAGCATGCAGACGCCCGATTTTCCATGCGTCCGCGCATCGGCCAGACAATGTTCCATCAACGCCTTTGCATAGCCCTTGCCTTTGTAAGGACCCGCAACCCACAAACAATAGATATAATAATAGTTGTCGCCAATCACGGGCACCCATGCCGTTTCGAGAGGCGCGTATTCGATAAAGACCACGCCCTTCGCATTCAGCTTCCGGAAGACGTGCCCCTCGCGGAGCCGGTCGGAAAGCCACCGCCGCTTCGCCTCTACGCCCGGATGGGCCTTTTTCGTGCGGATAATGCAGCACAAATGCTCGTCGGCAAGGTTTTAGGCCGTCAGATCGACGAATTCAGCATCCATGGGCGGCTTTTCAACGGGATGAGCGGGCGTCACGCCTTACGATAGGACAACGCTCCCGAAGGGCATTTTTCGACCTGCGCGACGATCCGGTCGGTCGTGGCGTTTTCCAGTTTCACCCACGGCCGCTCCTGCGGGTTGTAAACTTCGGGAAGCATGCGGACGCAGACGCCCGAATGGATGCAGAGGTGCGGCTGCCAGACCACGACGATCTCGCCGTTGGTATATTCGATACGTTTCTTTTCGGTTTCCATAACAACAATATTTTACTAAAGACTGCTTAGGCAGACCTCCAAAGATAAGCATAATCCGTATATTGAAACCGGCAACCCCGTCTTTCGCGGCTCGGCGGTGGCCATTCGCGGCCGTCCGACGACAAATCACCGGCCCGCGAACCGAAAAGACGCAGCGAATCTACAAACGACTCAAACAACTGACAATCAAAACAACAAACGACTGAACACCGAAAGCAAAGAGGGTTTTCGGCGGCACCGGCGGAAGATTATCGAAAACTTTTCGGCAGAAATTTTGATTTTTCATCCAAAAATACATACATTTGCCCCAACGACATTGCAAATGACAATATTCAACCATATCCATCATCATCACAACCACTTTCCGAAGGGGTAAGATCGATGTGCATATGTAAATAAGGATTATATATCATAACGAAGCTCATCCCCTGCGGATGGGCTTTTTTCATGTCCGTTCCGCAGGCGGGTGTCTGAAAAACAACAAACAAACATGCTGAGAATAGCAATTCAGGCCAAAGGCCGACTCAACGAGCAGAGCATCGACCTGCTCTCGGAAGCAGGCATCGGCGTCGCCGAAAGCAAGCGCAAACTCATCTCCCGCGCCGACGGATTCCCGATGGAGGTGCTCTACCTGCGCGACGACGACATTCCGCAGGCCGTGGCCATGGGCGTCGCCGATCTGGGGATCGTGGGGCTGAACGAGGTCGCGGAGAAGAACTTCCCGGTCGAACGGACCATGGACCTCGGATTCGGCAGCTGCCGCATCTCGCTGGCCGTGGACCGGACGGCGGACTACAACGGGCTGGACTACTTCCGCGGCAAGCGCGTGGCGACCTCCTACCCCAACATCCTCGCGCGGTTCTTCGCCGAGAAGGGCATCGACGCCGAAATCCACACCATCGAAGGGTCGGTCGAAATCGCCCCCGCCGTGGGAATGTCCGACGCGATATTCGACATCGTATCGTCGGGCGGCACGCTGATCTCGAACGGGCTGGTCGAGGTGGAAAAGGTGTTCTACTCGGAAGCGGTGCTGATCGCGAATCCGGAACTCGATGAGCAGAAGCGCCGTGAAACGGTTCAGCTCACGTTTCGCTTCAACTCGATACTCGAAAGCCGCGGCATGAAGTACGTGCTGATGAACCTCCCGCAGGAGAAGCTCGACGAAGCGATCACGATCCTGCCGGGCATGCGCAGTCCGACCGTCCTGCCGCTGGCGCAGGAGGGATGGTGCTCAATACACGCCGTGATCTGCGAATCGCAGTTGTGGGAGCGCATCGAACGGCTCAAGGCCCTCGGCGCGGAAGGAATTCTAGTGCTGACGCTCGAAAACATGATCCGCTGACCCCTAAAAACGACCCGAAAAATGGAAATGCCGAAAATCTATGTAAATCCCCCGCGCAGCGAATGGCCGGCGCTGACGGCCCGCTGTACGCGGCAAGAGGAGGAGATCGGGGAGCGCGTCGCCGCGATCCTCGCCGAGGTGCGCACGGGCGGCGACGCAGCCCTGCGCCGGATCGTCCGCCGCATCGAAGGATACCTCCCCGAAACGTTCGAAGTGACGCGCGAACGGCGTGCGGAAGCCGCGAAGGCCGTATCGCCGCAGTTAAAAGCCGCGCTGGAGCAGGCGAAGGCCAACATCGAAGCCTTCCACCGGGCGCAGCTCCCGGCGCAGGTCGAGGTCGAAACGATGCCGGGCGTCAGGTGCGTACAGCGCGCCGTGGCGATCGGCCGCGCGGGGCTGTATATCCCCGGCGGCAAAGCCCCGCTCTTCTCGACGGTGCTGATGCTCGCCCTGCCGGCCCGGATCGCCGGATGCCGCGAGGTGATACTCTGCACGCCGTGCGGCCGCGACGGGCGGATCGCACCCGAAATTCTCTATGCGGCCGACCTCTGCGGCGTGGACCGCGTCTTCGCCCTCGGCGGGGCGCAGGCCGTGGCGGCCATGGCTTACGGAACGGAGAGCATTCCGCGCGTCGACAAGATCTTCGGTCCCGGCAACCGCTACGTCACCAAGGCCAAACAGCTGGCCGGCGCAGCCGACGTCGCCGTGGACCTGCCCGCGGGGCCTTCGGAGGTGCTGGTGCTGGCCGACGAAGACGCGCGGCCCGAATTCGCCGCCGCCGACCTGCTGTCTCAGGCCGAACACGGTGATGACAGTCAGGCCGTGCTGGTCTGCCGCAGCGAGGAGTTCGCACGGCGGGCAATAGCGTCCGTCGGGGAGCAGGCCGCGCGGCTCAGCCGCCGCGAGGCGATCGGCAATTCGCTGGCCAACAGCCGGATCGTGGTTTTCAGCGACCCGGACGAGCAGATCGCGTTCGCCGACGCCTACGCCCCCGAACACCTGATTGTCGCCATGCGGGACGCATGGGACGCCGCGGCGCGGATCACGGCCGCGGGGAGCGTATTTATCGGCGGCTACTCGCCCGAAAGCGCGGGCGACTATGCTTCGGGAACCAATCACACGCTGCCCACGGGCGGCTGGGCGCGGGCCTACAGCGGCGTGAACACGGAGAGCTTCATGCGCAAGATAACCTATCAGGAACTGACGCGCGGCGGACTCGAAGCCCTCGCGCCGACGATTACGGCCATGGCCGAAGCCGAAGGGCTGGACGCACACGCCAACGCCGTGCGCATCCGGACGGAAGGAGGTGCGCGATGAAACCGCTGGCGCAGCTCGTGCGGCCCAACATTCTGGCGCTGCAACCCTACTCCACGGCCCGCGACGAATATGCGGTCGGCGGAATCGGCGTCTGGCTCGACGCCAACGAAAGCCCCTACGACAACGGCGTGAACCGCTACCCCGACCCGCACCAGCGGGAGCTGAAGGCGCAGCTGGCCGCGCTGAAGGGCGTGCGGAGCGGACAAATATTCCTCGGCAACGGCAGCGACGAAGCCATAGACCTCGCGTTCAGGATCTTCTGCGAGCCGGGCCGCGACAACGCCGTTTCGATCGCGCCGACCTACGGCATGTACCGCGTGGCGGCGCAGACCAACGGCGTCGAACTGCGCGAAGTGCCGCTGGGAGCCGATTTCTCGCTTCCGGTCGAGGCGCTGCTGGCGGCGGCCGACGGGCGCACCAAACTGCTGTGGCTCTGCTCGCCCAACAACCCCACGGGAAACGCATTCCCCGACCGGGAGATTGAAGAGCTGCTGCGCCGCTTCGACGGCGTGGTGGTGCTCGACGAAGCCTACATCGACTTCGCCGAAGGACAGGGATTCCTGCCGCGGATCGACGAATTTCCCAACCTGATCGTACTGCAAACCCTCTCCAAAGCTTGGGGCATGGCGGGACTGCGGCTCGGACTGGCTTTCGCGTCGGAGCGGATCGCCGCGCTGTTCGGGCAGGTCAAGTATCCCTACAATATCAATACGCTCACCCAGCAGACCGCGGCCGAGTGTCTGCGCCGGGACATTGCGGCGCAGATCGCGCAAATCCGCGAAGAACGCGGACGGCTGGCGGCGGCGCTCGCCGGATGCGGCTGCATCGAGCGGGTCTACCCGTCGCAGGCCAACTTCCTGCTGGTGAAGACCGCCGATCCCGACCGGCTTTACGGCGAACTGATCGCCGCAGGGGTGATCGTCCGCAACCGTACGCGGCTCACGGGATGCGAGGGCTGCCTGCGTATCACCGTGGGGACTCCCGCCGAAAACGGGCGCATGCTGGAAACCGTCAAAAACTTCAGACCATGAAAAAAGCACTCAAAAAAGCACTGTTCATAGACCGCGACGGCACGCTGATCGTCGAGCCGCCCGTGGATATGCAGGTGGACAGCCTCGCCAAGCTGGAATTCGTGCCCGGAGCCATTTCGGCGCTCAAAGTCCTCCGGGGACTCGATTTCGAGCTGGTGATGGCCACCAATCAGGACGGACTGGGAACCGACTCCTTTCCTGAGGAGGATTTCAGGATTCCGCAGGAGAAGATGCTCCGCACGCTGGCGGGCGAAGGCGTGCTGTTCGACGACATGCTGATCGACCGCACGTTCGAAAGCGACGGCGCCCCGACGCGCAAGCCCCGCACGGGAATGTTCGGCCGCTACACCGGCGGAGGGTACGACCTCGCGGCGAGTTACGTCGTCGGCGACCGCGCGACCGACATCCTGTTGGCCCGCAATCTCGGAGCGCGGGGAATTCTGTTCGCACAGGAGACGGCGGGCCGCCGGATGCTGCGCGAAGCCGGAGCGGAAGAGCCCTGCGTGCTGATCAGCGATTCGTGGTCCGAGATCGCCGAGTACATCCGCCGCGGCGAACGGCGGGTGGTCGTAACGCGCGAGACCCGCGAAACGCGGATCACCGTCCGGCTCGACCTCGACGGCAAAGGGTTCGGCGGCGTTTCGCCAGACCGTCCGGCCGCCGGAACCGGCGGCGCTCCGGAGAACGGCGCGGATACGAAAAACCCGGTTGATCCGGACGCAGACAACGGACCGGAAGGCAACCGGGCCGGGGCGAAAAATCCGGCAGGGGAATGGAACGACGCCGGCAGGAACAGCGGCGACGGAAACGGCGACAGCGACAACAACAGTGACGGAAGGAACGGCGACAACAGAAACCGCGACGACGGAAATGACAACAGCAGGATCAACGACAGCAGCAGTGACGAAAGGAACGACGACAACGGGAACGGCGACAATAGAAACTGCGGCGACGGGATTTCGACCGGACTGCGTTTTCTGGACCACATGCTGGCGCAGATCGCCCACCACGGCGGCGTGGCGCTCGAAGTGGAGGCCCGCGGCGATCTGGACATCGACGAACACCACACGATGGAGGACGTGGCGATCGTGCTGGGCAAAGCCATCGATCGGGCTTTGGGCTCCAAGGCCGGAATAGGCCGCTACGGATTCGCCCTGCCGATGGACGACTGCCGCGCGCTGGTGCTGCTCGACTTCGGGGGACGCATCGACTTCGAGTGGGACGCCGAATTCCGCCGCGAGCGGGTCGGAGACGTCCCGACGGAGATGTTCCGCCACTTCTTCCACTCGCTCTGCTGCGCCGCGCGCTGCAACCTGCAGATTGCGGCCAAAGGCGACAACGACCACCACAAGGCCGAAGCGATCTTCAAGGCCTTCGCCCGCGCCCTGCGCATGGCCGTGGCCCGCAGCGGATTCGGATACGACATACCCAGCAGCAAAGGAGTATTATGACGGCGATAGTAGATTACGACACGGGCAACCTGCGGTCGGTCGCCGACGCCATGCGGCGCATCGGGGCCGAATTCACGATCACGGCCTATCCCGCGCTCCTGCGCGGCGCCGACAGGGTGCTGCTGCCCGGCGTGGGCGAAGCTTCGTCGGCGATGGCCAAACTCCGCGAGCGGGGACTCGATCTGGTCATCCCCACCCTGACGCAGCCCGTACTGGGCATCTGCATCGGCATGCAGCTGTTGTGTCTCGACAGCGAGGAGGGAGACGCCCGCTGTCTGGGGATTTTCCCGGCGCACGTCAGGCGGCTGAAACCCGCGGAAAACGGGCTGAAGATTCCCCATGTAGGCTGGAACACCGTCGGCGGCCTGCGCGGAACGCTGTTGGAAGGAATCGACGAAGAGACCTACGTCTATTACGTCCACTCGTATGCGGCGGAGGTCTGCGAAGCGACGATCGCCCGCACCGATTACGGCGGGGAGTTCAGCGCCGCGCTGGGCCGCGGCAACTTTTTCGGCACGCAGTTCCACCCCGAAAAGAGCGGTTCGGCGGGCGAAAGGATCCTGCGCAACTTTTTAAAACCGTAACACGATGAAAATAGAAATCATACCCGCAACGGACATTATCGGCGGCGCCTGCGTGCGGCTGACGCAGGGCGACTACGGCCGCCGGACGACCTATTACAGCGACCCGCTCGAAGCGGCGCTCCGCTTCGAAGAGACGGGCATACGCCGCCTGCACATGGTCGATCTCGACGGCGCCAAGGCCGCACAGCCCCGCAACCTCGCCGTGCTGGAACGCATAGCGTCGAAAACCGCGCTCGAAGTGCAGTACGGCGGCGGCATCAAAAGCACCGAGGCGCTCCGCAGCGTATTCGACGCGGGCGCAAGCCGAGCCATCTGCGGAAGCGTCGCCGTACGCCGGCCGGAGCTTTTCGCCGGATGGCTCGCGGAATTCGGGCCGGGAAAGCTGATTCTCGGAGCCGACATCCGCAACGGCAAAGCAGCCGTTCAGGGCTGGACGGAAGCGTCCGAGCTCTCGGCTCAGGAGCTGATCGCGCAGTTCGCACCGCAGGGACTCGCGCAGGTAATCTGCACCGACATCGCCCGCGACGGCATGCTCTGCGGCGCATCGGCGGAGTTTTACGCCGCACTTCAGGGGCAGTTTCCCGGCGTGGAGATCACCGTAAGCGGCGGCATCGGCTCGATGGCCGACATCGAGGCGCTCGACGGCGCGGGCCTGCGCAGCGTCATCGTCGGCAAAGCCCTCTACGAAGGACGTATCACACTCGAAGAACTGAAGCGATGCTTGCAAAACGCATAATTCCCTGTCTCGACATCCGCGAGGGGCAGACGGTCAAAGGGATCAACTTCGCAGAGCTGAAAAACGTCGGCGACCCGGTGGAACTCGGTGCGAAATACGCGGCCGAAGGGGCCGACGAGTTGGTGTATCTCGACATCAGCGCCACGGAGGAGGGGCGCGGCACCTTCACCGGGCTGGTATCGCGCATCGCGGCGCGCATCGACATTCCGTTCACCGTGGGCGGCGGCATCGCATCGGTCGCGGACGCAGGCCGGCTGCTCGACGCGGGAGCCGACAAGGTCACGGTAAACAGCGCCGCCGTGCGCGATCCGGCGCTGATCGACGCCATCGCGTCGAAATACGGTTCGCAGTTCGTCGTCGCGGCCATCGACGCCAAAAAGATCGACGGCGTGTGGCGCGTCACGACCCACGGCGGCAAGCGGCTCACCGAGCGCGAACTGTTCGCATGGGCGCACGAAGTATGGCGGCGCGGCGCGGGCGAGATTCTCTTCACGTCGATGGACCACGACGGCACCCGCGACGGCTACCCCTGCGAAACGTTCGCACGGCTGGCCGAACTACCCATTCCGGTCATCGCTTCGGGCGGGGCAGGCTCGGTGCGGCATATCGCCGACGTGCTGACGCTCGGCAGGGCCGACGCGGCGCTGGCGGCCAGCATCTTCCACTACAACGAAATTCCGATTCCCGCGCTCAAACGGGAACTGCACCGGCAAAACATCAACGTAAGATTATAAACGCCATGAAAATCAAAGCAAAACCCTTTGCGGAACTCGACTCCGCAAAACAGACCGACGGGCTGATTCCCGCCGTCATACAGGACGACCGCACCCTGCAGGTGCTGATGCTCGGCTACATGAACCGCGAAGCCTACGAAAAAAGCCTGACAGAAGGCCGCGTCACCTTCTACAGCCGCACGCGGGGCTGTCTCTGGACCAAAGGCGAGACCAGCGGCAACTATCTCGACATCGTTTCGGTCACGGCCGACTGCGACGACGACACGCTTCTGATCCGCGTCATCCCCCACGGCCCGACCTGCCACACAGGCGCCAAGAGCTGCTTCGCGGGGGCCGCGCCCGAAACCGAAGGCTTCATCCGTTACCTCCAGAGCGTGATTCGGGGCCGGCACGCCGAGATGCCCGAAGGATCGTACACCAGCAGGCTGTTCGACCGCGGCGTGAACAAAATCGCACAGAAAGTAGGCGAAGAGGCCGTCGAAACCGTGATCGAAGCCGTGGCGGGTAACCGCGAGGCGATGATTTACGAAGCGTCGGACCTCGTATACCACCTGCTGGTGCTGCTCGAAGCGACCGGCTGTTCGGTCGCCGACCTCGAAAAAGAGCTGGCCCGGCGGCACAGCTGAGGAGGGAAACAAACAGCGCAAAAACAAAAAGCGACCGCGACAAATGTCGCGG
>OHJO01000268.1_pt1 | contig 33476 bp, 50 predicted proteins | sample 1568561 | NCBI WGS metagenome assembly OHJO01 (sample SAMEA3879556, study PRJEB24766) | human gut metagenome | biome: human-associated habitat; feature: feces | place: USA | collected 1985/1987
TCGAGTCTTGTTGTCTCCACCACACACAATACAGCGGTATGAACCGCAAGAGAAACACCATATATTGTGGTGTTTTTCATTTATGGCACAAAATTGCCACAAATCTCGTCTATTTTTGCCACAACAGCGCCCGCGTCGTCCGCCCAGAGGTGCATATAAACCTGCATAACCGTGCTGACGGTGTCGCCGATAAGTTTTGAGATTGCGAGCGGTGTCGCGCCAACATGGGCGCACATTGAAACATAGGAGTGCCGGAAACCGTGAATGCGTATGCGCTTCACTCCGGCGGCGTCGGCGTACCGGTTGAGATGATTGCGTATTGACTGCAACGGCAGGGGAGTGTCGCCGCCGAAAAGATATGCCTCGGAGTAGCCGTTGGCGCGCTTCCACGCAAGGTACTCCGACAGCGCGGCGCGTAACACTTCGGGAATAGGCACGACACGGTTTTTGTAGTTTTTGGTCTCCGTGCGTTTGTATGGTGTATCGTCGAAAGTTTTTTTTGTCAAAGTTTTGTTGATGACTACTCCGTCGTCCGTGATGTCACTCTCGGAAAGCGCCTGCATTTCCCCGACGCGGCACCCTATGTAAAAGAGGAACATAAAGGCGGTGCGCCATTGCGGCTCGTCGGCTTGTGCGATAAAGCGTGTGAACTCGGCAAGGTCGTAGAACTCAATTTCCTTTTTCACCTCGCGCCGCTTGGGCGTAGACAAGTCTTTGAGATAATTGACGGTGTCGTATCGTTCGGAACACCACGCGAGCAAGCGCGAAAGCATACTCCGCAACTTCAAAAGGTGCTTTTGCGAATAAAGTTTGCCGTTGGGCGCGCGCATAGCCCACATCGTATCTTGCCACTCCGCCACCATACGCTTGGTGATAGCGCGAATGTCAATGCCACGGAAGTAGGGCGTTATATGCTTCGCATAAAGCCCCACTTTTTCGTACTGCGTGCTTTCTTTTGTCTGCACCTTATCGACGGCAAGGAAAGCGGCAAGAGCCTTTTCAAAGGATATCTTCTCGGTTTGGTCAAAAGCAGGAGCGGCCGCGACAGGGGCGGGCGGTACATAGTGCGAAAGGAACTTCACCGCCGCGCGCTTTGCTTCGGCTTTGGTCTTGAAGCCACACAAGCGTTTTTGCACCTCTTTGCCGCTCCCGTCGACTACGCGGAACCGCGCGTCATAGACTGTGCCTTTCTTGGCTGTTTGGCGGCTTGATATGGAGTAGGAAAAAGACATATGCGCCCCTACCAGTTCCGCTTTTTCGGCTTGCGCAAGATGTCCACCACTTCGCCGAGCACCCGGCATTGTTCCAAGTCTGCGCCTTCGATGCGTACGGGGGCGTATTGCGGATTGTTTGAGATGAGGTCGACCCAATCCTCCCCCTCAACATACCTTACCCATTTGACGGTGGCATAATCTCCGTCATACAGCACGACCGCCATTGAGCCGCTTTCCACACTTTCTGTTTTTTTGACCAACACACAGTCTCCGTCCATAATATCGGGATACATACTGTCCCCGCGCACGCGTAAAAGGAAATACTCGTCAGGGCGGCCGTGCAGGGCAGAGGCGGCGATGGGGCGCGTCTCGCCCGTTTCCTCCTGGACGACATTGCCGTCCATCCCGCCGCGCACAGAGCCGATTATGGGCATATCTATGACGGCTTCGGAGGGGAATGAAATCATTCGCATATCTGTTCGTCCCATCAAATAGTCAATCGATACGCCAAGCAGGTCAGCAAGTTTTGATTGCGTTTGCTGGTTCGGATAGTTGTCCCCCTTTTCCCAGCGGCAAACTGTCGATTTGTCTAAGAAACATAGGTCGGCAATTTGTTGTTGCGTGTATCCCTTTTCTTTTCTCAATATCTTAAACCGATTTGCGAAATCCATTTCAGCCTCCTCTTGCAAAAAATTCACCCAATCAAATAATAGTTGAAAAAAAATCAAAAATCAATTAAGGAAAAATCAACAAAACTCTTGACGGTTGCAATAAAATCAACTATACTATGCTCGTAAGGTTGAGAAAACATCAACCGAGGAGGATGAGAAATGACTATCGAACAAGCATTGAGACTTTTGAAAAAAGTGCCCGCGGGTGAGTACCGCGGCGATATGAGAGAAATGTTCATTAGTGTAGCACGCAAAGGTGAAGTTGACGAATATGGGCTGCTTACACACAAGGGAGAAAAACGATACTGCGATTTTTTTTCCCACATTTATCCCCTTCGTTACGGTATAAGCCTCATTACGGGCGGGAGAGTGAGATACACAGGGACTTACAATCTTGACACATTTTATGTCGGATAAGTCGAAACGCCTACGGGCGTCCACGGGAATCGCCCCACCCGTGCTGATGAGACAGGGCAGAGGTTAAGGAGTAAGGAGATACGTTATGGCAATTTATTACAAAGGGTTCGACAAAGGTATGCGATGCCGCGGTTTTCAGTACGAGGAGGGTAAAACCTACGAAACTGATACGGCAAAATTGTGCAACGCAGGCTTTCACGCCTGCGAGTGTCCGCTCGACGTTTTCGGGTACTATTCTCCGACAGACGATAAGGGCAATTTGCAAAAATTTCACGAGGTCGAACTTGACGACATTTCCAACGAGCGGGACGACGACACAAAAGTGTGCGCGAAAAAAATCACCATTGGCGCGGAACTCAACTTTTTGGGGCTTGCGAAAGCACATGTCGAATGGGTAAAAAATCAAATCAAAACCGATAGCGGTGCGGCGGTGGAGAGCGGCAACCGTTCCGCCGCGACCAACACGGGTTTCCGTTCCGCCGCGAGCAACACGGGTGACTATTCCGCCGCGACCAACACGGGTGACTATTCCGCCGCGAGCAACACGGGCTACTATTCCGCCGCGACCAACACGGGCAACTGTTCCGCCGCGACCAACACGGGCAATTGTTCCATTGCTGTCGCGTGGGGCGCAAAAAGCAAAGCCCGGGCGGCGCTTGGGTCGTATATCGTGGTCGCGGAGTACGACGAGAGCGGCGATTTCATCGGCGCAAAAATGGGGAAAGTCGACGGCAAACGCCTTAAAGCGAATGTTTACTACACGCTTTGCAACGGCAAGTTTGTCAAGGCAGAGGAGGACTAAATGACTTTTAAGGAACTCAGAAAGAGAAAATACCGCACGGCGGAAGAGTTCGCCAATGCGCTTGGCACTACGACGGCGCGTGTGCAGGGTTGGGAGAGTGGGGGAGTCATCCCAACGCTTTGGCTGCGGCACGTAGCGCGCAGGCTGGGCATAGGGCTGACCACTCTGCTGGATGTTTACAAGGAGCAGGAAAGATGACGCACGCCGCGCTTATGGATTTGCCCTTAATCCGTATTAAAGATATTCAGCAAGCCTTTGGAATGTCGTACGACGCGGCGGCGCGGTTTATCCGCTCTGTCAAAGCGCACAGCGATGTGCTTGGTATTCGCGGGTGTATCGCTCATCAGGATTATGTCAAGTACATCACCCGTGAGGTGGCGAGATGAAGATTGCACCGTGTAAAGATTGTCCGAACCGCACCGTCGGTTGTCACGCCGTGTGCGCGGAGTACCAGTCGTTTGTTGTCGAACGCGCGGAGTTCCTGCGCCGACGCAATCTTGAAATCAGTGTTGAGCGCGCCAAGAGAGGCGCGAGGGCAGACAAGGAAAACTACTGCTGCCGATAGGGAGAGGATATGAACAACGACATCTACAATGAAGAACCGTATGAGGTTTGCGCAGAATGCGGGGTTGAATTTTTCGAGAATGACATCGAGCACCTCGCTATCTATTTCGGCGAACACGAAGTCGCAGAGGACGGACGCGAATACGTAAAAGGCTATTGCGCCGACTGTGCGCGCCAACTTGCCAAAGACCACGGGCTTGACCTTTCTGACGCGGCCGCGCGCCTGTTTGAGGACGAGGGCGACAAAATCGCAAACAGCGTTATTCCGTTCCTTTATACCTACGACGAACTTATGGCGCTTGTCCGCAAAGACATTGCCGAGCGCCGTCTCGCAGGCTATATGCCCGATGTGAAAAAAATCGACGACGCACTTTATAAGTTTTGCAAAGACGACGACACATTTTTTGTCGAATACATCGAGAAACTCAACAAGGGAGAGAAAAAATGAACATCAAATTCAGAAATCTTCGCGCGGACGAAATCGAGTGCCGCGTGGGCACAATAAACGACAAGGGCTTCACGCTTTTGCTCTATAAAGACGCGCGGTGCGATATGAATATCCTCGACGAGACGGGTGTGATATGGACGCGGCGGCATTATGAGTGCAAGGGCAATTTGTTCTGCGAAGTCGGCATTTACGACGAAATACTTAAACAGTTTATTTACCGCTCCGACTGCGGCACAGAATCCAATACCAAAAAGGAAAAGGGCGAGGCGTCCGACTCTTTCAAGCGCGCTTGCGTCAACTGGGGTATCGGGCGCGAGTTGTACACCTCTCCGTTTATCTACATCAAAGGTAATGTCAAGCAGCACGAGAAAACCGGGAAGTATGTGCCGACTTTCAAGTCTATAAAAGTCGTCGAAATCGGGTATTCCGATGACGGCAAACGCATAACCCGACTTGTCATCTCCGGCGACGGCGACATCATCTTCGAGCACGGGCGCAAGAGCGCGCAGAGCGTACAGGGTGCAACGCAAGCCGAACCCGCCGCCGACAGGGCGGAGAAGCCCGAACCGGCGCGAGAAACGCGTCACAGCACGCCGATGACCATTGAGGAAGCCCGTGAGCGGCAGACCAAAAACGGCAAACGCTTTGCCGACCTTCCCGCCGACCAACTGCAATGGATAGTCGACAACGCAAAGAACGCTGAGAGCCGCGAAGCCGCGAAGCTCGTCCTTGACGACCGCGCCTTTGAGGACTTGACTCCATACGATGACGGCGAACTGCCGTTTTGAGGTGGGCTATGAACCTGGCGGCGACCTTTGAAAAAATACTCTATCGCGGAGACGGCTCGGCGGAAATCACATTTTCCACCATTGACCGCACCGAAGCGGAGAAATTGCAGGGAATGTCCGAGGGACTTTTGTCTCTCAAGATAGAACCGCACAAAGAAAAGAGGACATACAGAGCTAACGCCTATTTTTGGACACTTGCCAACGCACTGGCGAATAAACTCTCCGTCCGCGGCTCAAAGCCCGTGAGCGCGGAAATGGTGTATCTGCAGTATGTCCGCGACTTCGGGCGGAGCGACCTTTACTATATGCGCACCGAAGCCGTGGAGACGTTCTGTGCGGCGTGGCGGCGGCAGGGTATGGGGTGGATAGCGATACCCCAAATAACGAACGGAAAAAAGGGTATGACCGAGGTGCAAGTCTTTTACGGCTCGTCGGTTTACACAAAGGAAGAAATGGCGCGGCTCATCGAAGCCGTCGTCGAGGACTGCAAAGAGCAAGGGATAGAAACCCGAACACCCGAAGAAATCGCGGATATGCTCTCGCTTATGGAGGACAAATGATTATCGTTTGCGACACGCGCCAACAGGCGGGAAAACACGACCTTAAAGAGCGGTACTTTGCCGAACTCGGCATTCAAACGCTCCGCTCAAAACTCATTGTCGGAGACTATGCGCGGCTTGACAATCAGACTGTCGCAATAGACACGAAGAAAGACATACTGGAACTCGCGGGCAACATCTGCGGCGGGCAACACGAGCGTTTTCGGAATGAGTGCACGCTTGCGCAGAAGTGTGGCATAAGGCTCGTCGTGCTTGTCGAGGAAGAGCCCCCGCACGGTGATGTGGGTTTGTGGCAAGCACCAAAGACGAAGCAAGGAAAGTTGCTTTCGCAAGTCAAAGGCGGCGTGCTTAAAAAGGCTATGGCAACTATGACCGAACGCTACGGCGTGGAGTTTGAGTTTGTGGCAAAGGAACAGGCGCCCGTTCGCATAATTGAACTCTTGGAGGAGACAGGACGATGACAGACAAAGACCTTGCATATCTCAAAAGACTGCGTGTCCGTATGGACGACATTTCGGACGCGTTCGAGCGCGCCGTGTTTTTCCGCGTGTGCGCCGGGTTGCAATTGTACAAACAGGGCAGAGCCGCGTCAAAGTATGTTACAAAAACCGAGATTTTAGAATACTTGGTGGGGCGAGGGTTTATGAAGCGCACGGCGGCGGGGAAACTGCCCGATGACCGCCGAGTGCGCGAAGCGGCGCGGGAACTGTTGAAATGCGGCTTCCCGATTATGGCGACTTCGGCAGAAAAGGGATATTTCATCGCGGAGCGCACGGAGGAAATCGACCTCCCGCAAAGGCAGAATCACGACCGTGCCGTCGCTATTCTTGCGGTGGACAAGGGCTACGAGAAAGTGCGGGCGTTGCTGTTGGGGCAACAGTCAATATTCGGGTGAGGCAGGGTATGGCAGAAAAACGCTTTTACTGGATAAAACTGAAAGACACCTTTATGACCTCGGACGCGGTGGACTTCCTTATGGGACAAAAAAACGGTGCGGAATATGTGGTGCTTTATCAAATGCTTTGCCTGCGCACTATCAACACCGACGGCGTTTTGGCGCGGCAAATCGGCGAAATTATCATTCCTTATGACGCACAAAAGATACAGCGCGACTGCAAGTACTTCACGCTCGACACGGTTATCGTCGCGTTGGAACTGTACAAAAAACTCGGTCTTGTGTACGAGCAACAAGACGGTCACTTGAAAATAACGAACTTTGAGAACCTTATCGGAAGCGAGAGTGGTGGTCGAGGAGGCTCTAACGAAGGGTTGCCTTCTACGCAAGCTAAATCAAACGCAGAAAGACAAAGAGCGTTTAGAGCTAAAATCACCTGCGGTCAACACCAGCATGTTCCGAGCATAGATCAACACATGAACAATAAACGGTACGGCGGGAACTACTACATCGTGATGCGCCGCGATAACTTCAAGTGCACTATGTGTGGTAGCATTGAAAATCTTTGCGTCCATCACATAGATGGGTACAACGAAACTAAACCCGAAAACAACGCTGAAAATAAAATGTTGGTCTTGTGCCGAGAATGCCACAGTCAAGTTCACGCTGGACGGCAAATCCCCTCCAACATTTTAGAGGAAATAGGTTATGGAGTAACGCAAAAGCGTAACGTAACGGACGGGTGTAACGTAACGAGTAACGTAACTGTAACGACAGAGATAGAGAAAGAGATAGAGAGAGATAGTTTGTTAATAATATCTCTCAAAGATAGATTCAGGCGCGCGGGCGTGTACACGGGAGCGTTTGACGAGGTGATTGATGAGGTCTTGACCGTTTTGGGTGAAGCGACTTTGTTGCCGAGACCTCTCAAATTCAGCGGCGTGACGTACACAGGTGAGGACTTTCGGCGAATTGCCGACACGCTGACCGTCGAGGACTTGTGCCGCATTGTTAACACGCTTATAGGGCACAAGGACGAAATCGAGGACGCTCGGTATTACATACTTGGAGTGATTGCAAATATAGCGGGAGAGAGAAGATGAGCAAATCTACGGCAAATACGCTTTTACAGCACCTTGTAGCCGAGTTGACGAAACTATGGCGCGGGGAGAAAAGCGAAATCAAAACGGCACAACAGGCGTATGAGATATGCGCCGAGATAGTAAAGGAGGCAGAGGAACAATGAGAGAAATTTTGTTTCGCGGAAAGCGGCAAGATAACGGCGAATGGATTGAGGGGTGCTTGCTCCGCGTTTATGAGCGCGTATGCAGAGGAGTTTACCAACCGCGCGAGTATGCTATTCAGTCTGCCGAAGAATGGATTGCGCCGCCTTTGGTGGTTGCCGAAACCGTCGGGCAGTTCACGGGCTTGACCGACAAGAATGGCAAGCGTATTTTCGAGGGGGATATTTGCAAAACTTATTTTGAGAGTTATACACACAGCTGGGAAGAAGTTGGGGTGGTTACGGAGTTCTGTGGAGCGTATGGAATTGAGAGTGCAGAAGGAAAGCATTTTCGTGCATTTATAAACCAATCAGTTTATACACGTTCACACGAAGTCATCGGAACAATCTACGACAATCCCGAACTTTTGGAGGACGAGCAATGAGAGTGCGTAAAAAGGGTTTTGACTTTGGCTATCTACACAGCGAGGACAAATTCCACCGCGGTGGGAAGTCAACGAAGAAAGGCGACAGGATTTGGCAACGCATTATGCGACGAAAATTAAATCGAGAAGCCGAGAAAATCGTGAGAGAACAGGAGGACTGAACTATGGACGAGAGAATATTAGACGCGACCTGCGGCGCACGCTCAATATGGTTTGACAGGAATAACCCTGACTGCGTGTTTGTTGACAATCGCGTGGAGAACAATACAAAGATATGGCAGTCAAAGACAACGGGTAAGGAAAGGTTTATAACCGTCAATCCCGATGTGGTGGCCGACTTTACAGACTTGCCGTTCCCCGATAATACTTTTTATCTTGTGGTATTCGACCCACCGCACTTGTTGAAAGTGGGTGAAAACGCTTGGCTTAAAAAGAAATATGGGAAACTCCCCGAAGATTGGCCGAGGCTCATACACGACGGATTTTGGGAGTGTATGCGGGTACTGAAACCGAATGGCACGCTTGTTTTCAAATGGAACGAAATCGACATCACGGTGAAAGAAATAATCGCCGCGATAGGCAAAGAGCCACTGTTCGGGCATAAGAGCGGCAAACAGTCGAAAACTCATTGGCTGTGCTTTATGAAGGAGGATAGATAATGCGAGAGATACTTTTCAGAGGCAAAAGAGTAGAAAACGGCGAGTGGGTGTTCGGCTCTTATGCGTTTGAGCCGAAGCGCAAGGGGGCGTTTGGGCAGACTATAAGCGACCTTGACCACGAAAGACATTACATTGTGTCTAAAAAAAATTACGAATATTGGGAGGTTACCCCCGAAACCGTTGGCGACTACACGGGTTTGAAAGACAAAAACGGCAGGCGCATTTTCGAGGGAGACATTGTGGAACTTCATGACCGCAATTACGACATAAAATGGCGTGCGGCTGTCGAGTTCGGAAACCCTAATGGGAATTACAGTTGGGGGTGGCAATTAAACCCTATCGAAAAGGCCGATATAAACACTGAGATATTGTGTTGGGTAGAAATGGAAGAATCGGGGGCATATTGCGAAGTCATCGGCACAATCTACGACAATCCCGAACTTTTGGAGGTGGAAGAATGAAAAAAGAAACCGAAGTTGGAAAAATCGGGTATTTGCTGTATTGTGACGGCACGCAATGTAAACGATGCCTCAACGCTTTTATTTGCCGCGAACTCAGAGGTCTGAATGAAAAAGACATCCAAGAAATTTGCGACAACTTTGAGATGAAGATAATGAGGGCGTTGCCGCAGAATATGCGCGATTTTGCCGCAAAGTTTAAGAGCGGCGGGAACAAGGAGGAGTGAACTATGGACGAGAGGGAGAAGATAGCACAATTATTGTGTAAACAAACGGGTAGCAATGAAAACCGCGAGTGTGAAAGTTGTCCGTTTAATGGCTGTATAGCACAAAGGCAAGCCGACGCGCTCATCGCCGCGAACATTGGCGACGTGACGGCGTGGAAAGAGAGAGCGGAGAAACACCGCATTCAGGGTCTCCCTGACGGAACGATTAAACAGCTTTACAGCGACGAAGAAGTGGAGCAGATAGTCAAAGAACGTGATGAGTACAAGCACCGTGCAGAGGTCGCGGAACGGGCGTTGTTGCGGTTATGTGACGAAACAATGTGCGATATACGAATAATAATGTACCCTACTATCGGAAAGCAGGTGCGGGATAAACAGGAATTATATGACTATTGCATAGAGCAAGCCAAGTGCGAAATCGAGGAGGAGAAAGGGAAATGACAAAATGCGGAAAATCATTTATGCCTGAATGTGAATACTTTACCACGGGAGGTTGCGTGTCGCCGTTTAATTGCTTGTATAAAATAGAAAATGAAAGTGTTACAACAGCAACAAGTACGCCGTGTAATCTTTATCCGCTCGAAACAGACAAAGACAAGGAAATCTCCCGCCTGACCGCCGAGAACGCCGAACTGCGAGCAACACTTTCCAAAATGGAAACAGTTGAGAAAGAACTGCGAGCGAGATTGAAAAAGGCGGTGGAGTTGCCGTTTGAAAATTTAGACAAAGTTTTTATTCTTGCGGGAGAGTACACAAAGGCAAAACAATTTATTCCCGATAGGATTGTTGAAGGTACAATAGTTGGTTTCGGTTATGACATCTATGAATGGGCAGACGGCAATTATAAATTTAATTATCACGTTTTAGTGGACGAAAACAATTATATTTTCGCACTTGAACAATTTAACAAAACTTTGTTACGGCTGAAAGAGTTGCAGGGAGGGGAGAGATGATAAACCGCAAAATCAAAAAAGAAATAGAACGACTCAAAAATCGCGTGGAAGTCTTGGAATTTCTGCGCGAAAACCCGTCGGGGTTCGGTGTCTTTCACGCAGTCGAACAGAAGGAAATCCCCGTGTGGCTGGTAAGGGAATTTTACAAATGCGGCTCACATCTTCATCGTTACTATGAATGGGTGGTGCGATATGTGCGTTGCGGCGAAGTCAAACAAATCAACACGGGAGAGTTTGCGACCTCGGTGGAGGTCGAGGGCAATATTATTCGTTACTTGGACAAGGACGGCAAGTGTATCACGGAACAGAAATTCGACATCGAGAGGGAACGGCTTGTGTACATAGAAAGAGCCGAGAAAAGCGAGGAGGGCAAATAATGAAATCAGTCTTAATCAGCACACAACCTAAATGGTGCGAAAAAATTTGTCGCAAAATAGGCGAGGAGAACGGAATACCCGTTTACTTGAAGCCCGTGGAAGTGCGTAAATCTGCGCCGAAAGAAGTGCCGTTCAATGCGTATCTCTATTGCACAAACGGTCGATTTGACATAACCGACATTGACGACGTTACGAGCGAAAGCGTGCGCGTTGTGTCCGAGGGTAGGGGTAAGGTCATCGGCGAGTTTGTCTGTCGCGCTGTGGAAAAATATGATATTGACTTGGGCGGAGGTTATTACCGAATAAGCGATAAAGATTCTATTCAAACCTGTCTGGACCAAAATTTGCTTTTCAAATATGGGAACGGCAGAGACCTTTACGGCTGGCACATCTCCGCTCTCAAAATCTACGACACGCCGAGAGAGTTGGGCGAGTTTGTTTCGTGCAAATACTACAATGGCAACGAATGTACATTGGACAGGGGCTGCGTGTGCCCATACCAAAAACCCGATTGGAACCCCGATGGAAGCATAAACATTTTTAGCTGTGAGAAGAGGCTTACCCGTCCACCGCAGTCGTGGTGCTATGTGGAGGAGGTATGAACTATCTGGAAATTCCAGATAGTTGAAATAAAACAAACGGAGGACAACAATGATAAAAATCAAACAAAACGGAAATGGTGACACAAGAACGGCAAGAAAAGACATCGTTATCGACGATGTAATGGAGGCGTCGCAAGAACACGTAAAATCGGTTAGAGAGGCGTTGGAACATTGCGCAAAGACGATACAATTTCACGCAGAAAATCACGATATCACGAAATTCACCGCTGCTAAAATGTTCTACGACGATATGCGCAAAACGCTTGACGAGGGCGCAGACTTCACCAAAGGCGAATGGTATCAAATGCACATACGCGCAGAACGACACCACCCGATGAGTTACTGCCACGACGATATAAACCTTTTCGACATTTTGGAAATGGTGTGCGACTGCGTGTGCGCCGGTCTTGCTCGCAGCGGAGAAGTACGAGGAACTACAATATCAAACGAGATACTGCAAAAGGCAGTTAAGAACACGGCAAAACTCATAGAGGATAATTGTTTGACGGTTTAGGAGGCGACAATGATAACACTTAAAAACTTTTTGGAAAAGTTCGTAGGACACAACTCCGAGATAATTTTGTTCGACGAAGAAAAAGACTTTGAGAACAGACGAGAAGCAACGCGCAAAGGCGAACGCGATTATAAGTTAGAACGCTTGTGGTCGGGTATGGAGTGGCAAGCAACGGACAGCGAAATAGAATATTTCAAAAGACATCAAGATGTTGCGCCCTGTCCGTATATAAATTCGAGAGTTGTTAGGGTATTCCCTTACGACACAGATACAGTTCCGATTTTGGCAATCGAAATCGATGTAGATTGGGACGACTACGAAAAACAAGTTCAAGAGCGTGAGCAATTCTTAAAAAAATATTTTGGCGAAGGCAATAATGGCTTTTGCAACTGTGCAGAAGCAAAAGGAAGTAATCACAATGCTTGACATCTCAACTAAAATAGCAATCGCGGCAGAACGTGACGACAACGCAGACGCAATTATTTATGGACTGCGTACAGTAATCGGCGCACTCAAAGCCGATAAAAATTCCGACGAGAGGTAGCCTATGATACAGAGAGAGCGAAGATACAAAGACCCGCGCCTGAACGCCGCCGCGGAGGAGCTGTGGAGTTATCGGCAGAAGCAGTTTGAGATACGGCGGCTGAAAGCAAAGTCCGAGGAACTGCGCGACCGATACTCCGTAGGAGCGACCGCTTATGACGGCATACGGGTGCAAGGCGGGGCGCGGCACGACAAGCTCGTCCGGATTGCGGTTGAGTGGGCGGACTTGCAAAACGAAATCTTAGAGCGCACACGAGAAGCGGAGCACTTTTTGTGGGACATTGAAAGCCGCCTTAATGCGCTCCGCACGGTACAACGACAAGTGCTGGAGTTGTACTACATAAAGGGCTACTCGGTCGTCAAGATAGCCGATATGCTCGGATACTCCGACGAGGGAATAAAGACGATAAAGTATCAGGCGCTGAAAGCCTACGCTTATGTCGAAGAAACCGCAAAGTTTACCCCTAATTACCCCTAAGCCGTGATAAAATGGTATCGTGGATATGCAGGAAACATTGTCACATATTGCATTTTTCTCTCCCCCTTAAGGCGCGGTCATCACGCCGCGCCCCCTCTTCGGAGGGCAGACGGAGAGCCACAATGAAACAATGCGCCGCCGCCGCTCGGCAATGAAAAAGTGACAAATGCGTCAAACAGGGGCAGGATAGGGGCGCAAAACGAAACCACAGCACGCTGTAAGCAGAATGGAGCGTGCACAGGATATCGCCCGTCGGAAACGGCGGGCTTTTTTATACCGCGAAACACAGGGAGCATTTATGGAAATTGTTGTCAAAGGCATTAACGAAATAAAGCCGTATAAGAACAATCCGAGAGTAAACGACAGCGCGGTGGACGCCGTTGCGAACTCAATTCGTGAGTTTGGCTGGCAACAGCCGTTGGTTATAGACCCTCGCACAAACGAGGTTGTTGTAGGGCACACGCGTCTTAAAGCTGCTCAAAAACTTGGAATGACAACGGTGCCGTGTGTTATGGCGGACGACCTCACGCCGGAGCAAATAAAAGCATACCGCCTTGCGGACAACAAAACTGCGGAGCTGGCGGAGTGGGACTTCGACTTGCTCGACGAGGAGCTGGGCGACATCGTCGATATCGACATGAGCGAGTTCGGGTTCGACTGTGAAATGGCTGGCGAAAGCGACGATGACTATGAAAAAAAGAAGGCAGAGTTCCGAGCGCGGATGGAGGCGGGCGAGCTGTCTGAAGACAGCGACGAGTATCAAGAGTTTTTGCAGAAGTTCGAGGCGAAGAAAACAACGGATGACTGTTACACGCCTGACAACATTTATGAGGTGGTCGCGGGCTATGTTGCGGAGCACTACGGAGTGAAAAAGACGGATTTTGTCCGTCCTTTTTATCCCGGGGGTGACTATCAAAAAGAAAACTACAAGCCCTCTTCAATCGTCGTAGACAATCCGCCGTTTTCGATAATCTCGGAGATTTGCAGGTGGTATACCAGCCACGACATCAAGTTCTTTATGTTTGCGCCCACCCTCACTTGTTTGGGCATAAGAGAGGCGCAGAAGGTCGTCACAGGCTCATCTATCGTGTACGAGAACGGGGCAAGCGTAAACACTTCGTTCGTAACGAACATGGACGACTACGAGATAAGAAGCGCGCCAGACCTTTATGAGAAGCTCGAAGAAGCGAATAAGGCGAACCTGCGCGCGAGGAAAAAAGAACTTCCGACGTACTATTATCCGCTCGAATGCGTGAGGCAAACAGACCTCGCGAAATTGAGCAAATACGGGCAGTTTTTCGGAGTGAAGAAAGAAGGGTGTCGGCGCATAGCGGAACTCGACAGCCAGAAAGAGCAAGGGAAGGCGATTTTCGGTAATGGCTATCTTATATCCGAACGAGCAGCCGCCGAACGAGCAGCCGCCGAACGAGCAGCCGCCGAACGAGCAGCCGCAACTACATGGGCGTTGTCGGAAAGAGAACGAGAAATAATCAAGTCGTTAAAATAGGCGAACATCAATAAAAGGCGGTGATACCATGCCTGATAAAGAGAAGAAAAAAATGGGACGCCCGCCCAAGCAGATAGACAAGGAGCAGTTTGAAAAGCTATGTGGTTTACAGTGTACGGAGGAGGAGATAGCCGGGTGGTTTAAGTGTTCCGTTGATACAGTGGAGCGGTGGTGCAAAAAAGAATACCAGATAACATTTGCGGAGGTTTACAGGAAAGCGTCCGCAGACGGCAAAATTACGCTTCGCCGATACCAGTTGCAATTGGCGAAAACAAATGGCAGCGTAGCTATCTGGTTGGGCAAAGTGTGGCTTGGGCAGCGCGAGACCGAGGGTGGGGCGGCATCTACGGACGACAGAGTAGTCATCAACCTTAACATAGCGGACTGCAAAGGCGGTGATGGCAATGGCGGCGAGTAATACAACCGTGCCTATCCAGTATGCGCCGCTGTTCGATGATGCTGTCACGGAAATCGTAGAGCCGTCGGGGAGGTGTTCGGCGAAGACGACATCGAACGAAATCCTTGCAATTGCTTTAATGTGCGCCAGCCGTAAAAACAATGTCTGGTATTGCAGAGCAGAGAAAGGGGACATCAGAGAAACGGTGTTCTCTTCTCTTATAGTGACCATCCAGCTTATGGGGTTAGAAAAGTTCTTTACATGGAGCTTGTCGCCGTTCACGGTCACTTGTACGCTTACAGGAGCCCGGTGCTATTTCAGCGGAATAAACGGCAAGACGGACGACGACATGACCGCGACGAAAGGCTTCACTCCGCAGGGCGGCACGCTTGCTCTGTGCGTTCTGGACGAGGCAGACCAAGTCAAGCATTACAACCACATCACGGCGTGGGAGAGCACGGCATATCGTTTTCTGCTCCCTCACGGAAAGCTCGTGTATGCTTACAACCCGCCGATGAACCGAAACCATTGGGCGTATCAATTCTTCGGGGACAAGGTCAAGAACGGTGCCACGAGGATATATGCGACGTGGGAAGACATCCGCGAACTTTTACCCGTCAAGACGATACAGCAGATAGAGAAGTTCAGGAAGGACGACCCGGAGTACTACCGTTACTGGTACTTGGGCGAACCCGTGAACTTCAAGGGGATGGTTTATCCGCAATTTGACCGCGCCAAGCAATGCAGGGACATTTTCAAGTTCTTTGCCGAGCGGGACGTCATCCGCGAGCTCATAATCGGCATAGACGAAGGCACGGCGTTCGACAGCACTTGCGCAACGGCTCTCGCGGTTATGCAGAGCGGTAGGGCGGTAGTGGTGGACTGCTTGGAGGTAGACCCGGTGCAGACGGGTCAAAAAGCCCCCACGGAAGCGAGCAGGGAACTTTATAAGTGGCTCACGCGGCTGCTTATGAATTTCCCGTTTTTGCAAATGGTGTCAAGACGATGGATATTCGAGTGTGCGGAGGGCGGACAGCAACTCAAATTGCAGTTCGAGCACGACTATCACGAGAACTGTTGCCTCGTGACACAGAAGTCCATACAAGGGGACATTAAACGAGTGAGAAGTATGCTGGCAGACGGCGTACTTTTCTTTTACAGCGTTCCCGGGAAGAACACGACGGAGCTGCTTATGGCGGACATCGAAAGCTATGTGTTCGACGAGAAGACGGGAATGCCGAAGAAACAGCAGCGTGACGACACGATAGACAGTTTGGAGTACGCGACCAAGCTCTACTATGATGTGCCGCTTGCTGTGATATAGGAGGTCTTATGGCAAACACGAATACAACGCCTACATACACGACGGCGGCGACGAGCCTTGCGTCCAGGCGAGCGTTCAGGCAATATTTCAAAGCGCGGTGGCAGAACATGCAGAACATCGTCAACGACACGGTGTTTTTTGCGCTTGTGCCGCCGCGATTTCTGACTTACTACCGCGCTTTCATTGAACAATGGCTGGACTGGGCGAGAGGTTTTGTTCCCCAGCTTCACCGCCAGGACTTCTTCTCCACGGGCATCGGGTACACGGTGTGCGACATCTTTGCCCGCGAATGTATGAGCGGCGGCTGGCGCATAGACAGCAAGGACGAGCAGACGGCGGAGTTTTTTGAGGAATACGCTACAAAAGGAGATTTCGAGAGCCTGTTCAACGAGATGTTCTTTCACGCCAACGCGGGAGGTAATGCGTTGCTTGCACTCACGCCTAACTGCGGCGGGGTGTATGCGTCTGTCTATCCCGTGAACCGTTGCATTTTTGACATCGGCAGAACGGGGGACATAACGCACGCGGAACTCTTCAACCGTTTTACGACTGCGGCAGAGCCTTACTACTCAATGGAAACCCGCATAATGATAAACGGCAAGGGGTACTACTTCGTGTCCTTGATGCAGGGGTCAAACAATGTCGTTTCGCCGACGTGGAGCAGGAAACAGAGTCTGCGCGAGGTGCCGAAGGAAATCCGCGCTCAATGGGAGTACTGTTACGGTGACATCAAACCGGGGCAATGGTATACGCTTCCGATTGCGATAGGCATCGGGCTGTACAATGTCAAGAACAAGAGCGTGGCGGTGGCGATAAGCGACTTGCCCGGATACAGCGACAGCACGCTGCATACCGCGCTCGACGTGCTGTATTCCATCGACTTCAACTACACCCAGCAGCAGATGGATATGTACTGGGGGCGTACGAGGATACTGCTTCCGAAAGAAATGCGTTCCCGAAACGTGCTCACGGGCTTTCCGCAGAACTTTACGCCGACAGCCGCAGACGGTGCGCCGCTGCCGCAGATGCACATTGCGCCGACCGTAGACAACCTCGACGACGCTTTCGACACGGCAGCACTCGGTGACGATGTGTACTGCAAGGTGGTTGACCAGAACAGCGTAGACGGCAAACCGATACAGCCCGAATTCATACAGCCCGATTTGCGCGGTGAGTCGCACAAGTACATACGTGACGCAGACCTTGAACTACTGGCGAGCAAGGTCGGTCTTTCGTCCTCGACGCTTGCAAATCACCTTTCCTACACGCAAAGCAAGACAGCGACGCAGGTCGTGGCAGAAATGGACACGACGGAGATCTCCGTCAACAACAAGCGCGCGCTTGCGTCGGTGGCGTTGAACGCGCTCCTCAAAGCCGTGGCGCGGTTTTACGGGCTTGTGGAGGACGTGCAGATCGTGTGGAACAAGTACGGCGTGAACACTCCGCAGGAAAACGCCACGCTTATGAGCGAATACCAGGCGAGGCTTATGACGAAGAGGGAGTACTTGAAACGCCGTTTCCCCGACCTCACGGACGACCAAGTGGACAAGTGGCTTGCAGAGCTGGCTGCAGAAGAACCGCCCATGCAAAACGCCTTTAACCTCGGAGGGTTTTAATGGCAGACGAACCGAGAGCGTTGCGCGAGGGATTGCGTGAACAGACGATAATCATCGAGGACACGACGGCGGAATTGAAGCGGCTGCTCAACCAGGCGGTGTTCGGCGGAATGCTTGAAGTGGAGTTCATCAAAAAGGCGGACAAGCTCATTCTTGACAGCACCGACGAGATGAAGGACGACACCCTGAAAGCAAGCGCACGGGCGATACTGCGACGGTTCGCGAGGACGCAGTTCAAAAAACTGCGGTCAGCCCTCATAGGAAACCGCGTAGGCTTTTCTTTCGCGGCGCTGGCGTTGGTCAAGAGGATTTACAATGCCGAGAGCGCAAAGGACAAGGAAACGGCTTACAGGGCGTTACAGCGTATCGAGCCGCAGTTCGCGGACGTGCAGATTACATTCGAGCCGGGCAGAGCGGGGACGTGGAGATGGGCTACGCCGCTTCGTATGTACTCCGAGGATTATATGAACGCCGTAGACCGCACCGCCGAAATGCTTGCTAAGGACAGCCCGAAAGACATTGACGGCTTGCCGCTCCGTTTGAAGTCCGAGATGTATGTCCGTTATCAATGGCAGCAGGAGAATATGCGAGAGCTTCGGGAGAGCGGCGTGAAGCTGGTATGGATAAGCTCACATGAGAACTGCTCCGAGCGTTGTGAGCCGTGGCAAGGACGGCTTTACAGTATGGACGGGACAAGCGGCGTGCGGGACGGGACGCGCTATGTGCCGATAGAGGAAGCGACAGACCGCTATTACACGACCAAAGCGGGAGTGACTTACAAAAACGGTACGCTGTCGGGGTTCAACTGTCGACATTACACGATACCGTACGCGGAAGACGGCGAACGTCCGCCGAAACTCACGGACGAGCGCATAGAGAAAGCGCGCGCGATAGAGCAGGAACAGCGGCGGCTCGAACGGCGCGTATATCACCTCAGGGAGAAGTATTACGCATTCAAAGACCAGAACGAAAGGCGTGCGCTGAACTATTACAGGCAGGCGGCGCAGGCAAAGCGGGATTATGTCCGTTTCTGCCGCGAAAACGAAGTGGTGTGGTATCCGTCGAGGATAAGAGTCAACCCGTAAAACAACGGCGCGCAAGCGTCATCGGCTCCGAGAAATCGGGGCTTTTTTAATGAAATCAAACAAGGAGGAAACCGCTATGGCGTTTTTCGATAAGTTCAAAAAATCCAACAAACAGGAGGAAGCAAAGCAAATGGCAAAAATCGACGAAGTTCTCCGCGCACTCGACGAGCTGTCGGAGGACGAGAAGCAGAAGGTCGCCGCGAAACTTGCGAACCCCGCAGACAAAGACGGGGACGGCAAGGAAAGCACGACCGAGCAAATCGAGAGCGCGGCAGAGCATATCGCCGAGAAAGGCGCGGACAAGCAGTCCGTGAAAGACCGAATCGATGAGAGCGTTGCCGCCCAGGAACGCGCGGAGGGGGACAAAGACGAACAGTCCGCAAAAGACCGCGTGGATGAAGCAATCGGCGAGGACGAACACCTTGCGGAGAAAGCGGAAGAGAAAGCCGCCGAACCCGCATACGACCCGCGCCCTGACATTGCGGCGATACGAGAGGAGCTCAAAAACCTGAAAGAGCTCGTGGTCAAATCGCAGCAGAACCCCGAACCCATCAAGAGCGACGAGATGAAATCCAAGCTCGACGACGCGGCGGCAATCTATCTCAACTAAAAAACACGGCAAGGAGGAAATGTAAATGCCTATCAACAACCCCGTTGCCACTTACGGCAACATCGAAGGGCTCATCAAAAACGTACTGATGGGCTCCGGAGCAACCCAGCAAGACCCCAACGGTCGTTTTTATGTTGACGGTCAGGCGGTCAATGTCGAGCTGTCCAGAGCAATCGCCGAGGCGATATATCTCGAAGAGCTGTTCCAGCCCGGCGTAAACTGCACCGCCGAATACACGCCCGACACTTCCGGTGCAGGCGCAGTGCGTATTCTGCTCGACACGCTGTTCCGTCCCTCGTCCCGCACGCTGTCCTACGGCGGCAGGAAAGGCACGCCCGGCAACAGCGGCGTGTTTGACGCCAATCCGCCCGTGATGCCTACTACGGATGAAATCCTGCTGTATCTCAACCAGGTCAACACGCAGGACATCATCTTCTCGGATCTCGCGAAAGAGTACATTCCGCTCAACATTATGACTTCGAAGATCAAAGGGTACGGTCAGTCCGTTGCACAGGACAGGACGGCGTCCACCCTTGCGGAAGTCATCGGCAACTGCATTTACCGCGCGCTCAACGACGGTCAGAACCTCGTCAGCGGTTTCGACGGTACGCAGGAAAACGCCTACGCAAACCTCATTTCGCAGCTCAACGCGCTGTTCACCAACGGCGACCCCATAACGGGCGCGATGCAGTTCCCCGTAGAGGGCAGGGTGATATTCCTCCGTCCCTCCGGCTACAACATCTTCAACCGCAACAGCGGCGTCATCCTGAACGGCTCGAACCTCGCGCAGGAAATGCTCCGCGATTTCGACCTGTCCAAGAATATGAGCGAGCGCAGGTACGTTTCCCAATACTACATTGGCGAGTTCGGCAGGCTTCACTTCTTCATCGTTCCCGACGCAATCTGGACGATGGCGGAGGCATACCTCGGTCTTGCGGCAGGCTCGCTCAAAGGCTTGCAGGGCGTTGCGTATTCCGCAAGCTCTCTCGCAGTCGGCAGAGCGGTTGACCTCGGCGTCAAGCTGCAGGACAGCAACCCGCCTTATCCGCGCGGCATAATGGCGCGTCCCGTCAACCTGTGGGGTCACGAGATGATAAGAAAAGGCTATCTCATCGGCGACAGCACGTTCACCCTCGACTACCTCGGCACCACGCTCAACATTCCGAACGACGCGAAGCTGTATCCCATCGCACCCGCAAACCTCGGCACCGTTCTTTTCGGCGAAAACAAAGCGGCGAGCGTCGACGTTCCCGTGTACGGCGAAGACGGCAGCGTCATCGGATTCAAGCGCGTTGCGAAGGGCCAGTATCCTTCCGGGGACAACTGGAAGAGCGGTATGCCTCATGTGGCTGATGTCGTGGCTTCTGTGCCCGGCGGCAGCTACACCAGCGCGCAGTCCGTCACTCTCACCTCGGCGACCAGCGGTGCGGACATCTACTACACCACGGACGGCACCACGCCCACGAAGGAGAGCACCAAGTACAGCACGGCGGTGTCCATCGCAAGCACCAGCACGCTGAAAGCAATCGCGGTGAAAGAGGGCTATGCGCCTTCCGACGTCACCACCGAAAGCTACACCATCACCAGCGGTTGATGAGTAACCGCACAGGGCAGGGGAAACCTTGCCCTTTTTGCCCTTTCCGAGTATTGGCGGTGCAACTCCGCCGAAGGGCACAAGGAGTGTATATGAAACCTTTCAACGACGAAATTATGACATACGACCTGAACGAGCACAAATATTACCTCACACCGGACGGCGTGAACGAGGCAATCGGAGTCAATCTCGACCTCGCTTTGAACAGCGGATTGAGCGGCAACCCGTTTGCGGTAAAGAACTTCCTCGAAAACATCACGGAAACGGTGTATGAGTACATCTACGAGGACAGCAGCTCCGAGGCGTATCTCGAATATCTGCTTGCGACATACGCGCCGCTCCGCGATGTGGTGCGGAAAATGCTGCTTGCGCAGGTTAAGTACGCCATTATAAACAACTTTGTGGACGAATTTTCGGGCGTCAACATAGCAAAAGGCTCGGCAATGGACGGACGTGTGCTCCGTTCGGCGGTGCGCGTTGCGCCGCAGGTGGACAGGCTTTGCAGACAGAACGTGCCCGGAATGAACTTTTGTCTTAAAACGATAACGGAACTGCCGTTGCTGCCGTCGCGGCTGTACAGGCAGGGATATTGAGGAGGGCAGTATGGGCGTTGACATTTATGGAAAACTCACCAACAACTCGGCGGCTGTATTCCCTGCGAAATGGTATCCGACGCGCGGCGACCGTGAAAAGTATGTGGACGTCAGGGTGGAGCTTGTCGGCACGATAGACCGCAGAACGGGTTATCCGATACAGAACCTGCGCGCCTCGACGAAAGGCACGGCGGTGCGGCTGGCGCAGTCCCTGCCCGTTGAGGAAAAGCAGGAGATGTCATTTCTCGGCTTCTGGTGGATTATTGACGAGGTGCGCTACGACCTCAGCGCAGTCAATCCGCAGGCGGCGGCGTTCGGCGACCCGATGAAGAACGCGGTGGTGGAAGTCACGCTCATAGGCAGCGGACGGAAAGCTGAATAGGAGCCGCTTATGCAAAAAGCGTAGACGGAGGGAATATGACGGCGTTAAACATCATCGGCGTGGTGATGCTCATAGGAGGCGTGCTGGGATACGGCGCGCTTTTTCTTTGGGTGCTCACAGAGGACAAACGCAAAGCGCGGAAGGAGGGAAAGCAATGGAACAATCGCAATTCATCGCGCTCACAATGAACGCCTTTCAGATATTCCGCTCCATAGTGCCGATAGACACGGGGAATATGCGATATAACGCCACACGGTATGTTCAGTATTCGGACGCGGTGGAAATCCGCGTGGACGCGAGCACCGCGCCCTATGCGGTGTACACAAACGCGCCGTGGATTTCTCCGCGGTGGCACGGAAAAAAGAACCCGAACGAAGGCTGGGTAGAGGGCGGAGTGGAACTCATCGCAATGTATCTGGCACAGTCCCTCGGCGGACGGGTGATAAAGGAGTGAAATATGATAAGCACGACACAGATAGCAAACGAAATCGAAAGCAGGCTTAACGAGATAGCGGCGGGTGCGAACCTGCCGTTTGTCTTTCGGATATACGCCAACATCGGGGAGTATAAGGCGGCAGAGGAAGACCCGATGAGAAAGAAATTGCCCACGCCTGTCGTGAACGGCGTACTCATTGCGTTTCCTGCGCAAATCGTCCCGTTGCAGGGGGTGAAGAGTTTCGCGATGCAACAACTGCTCACGATATACGCACCTGTAAAGCCGAACGCCGAAGTGAACAGCGTCGGCATAGAAGAGGTGATGAGCGTCGTGAACGCGTTCGTGGAGAGCGGCGCAGGCAAAGCGGGGGCGATGTCGGACGGCGAGAACAACTATGCGTACGTGCTTGCCCCTCAACTCCCGTCTGTGGGAAGTGAAGGGTGGGAACTCGGTATGCCCGCCATTCCCGTGAGTATTTCCCTTGCTTGGCAGTTCATCGAGGGCGGCATAATCTCCAACGAGATAGGCATTACGGTGAACGGACAGAGCCTCGTGCTTTTGGACGGCGGCGTGGTGCGCACGCGCGTAGTGGAAACGTACAGCCCCGTCGGCGGAGAGGGACTTGTGAGCGCTGTGGCGCAACAGGGCTTGACCTTGCGCATAACCACGCCGTATCTCAACGCCATCGGCTCGGTGGCGCTCTCGCTCGTGCAGGCGCTTTGGAGCGGGGCTTTGGCGCAGTCTTACACCGTCACGTACAACGACGGCACGGTAAGCAAGAGCGTGGAAATGGTGGCGACGGAAATCACGGAGAACTGGTCGTCGGGCACGGTCGTCAGCGTGACGGCAACATTTGTGCCGGCAGACACGAACGTCTATCCGACCACGACGGAGTAGGAGGGCGACTTATGGCAGAAAATAGGGTGACTTACGAAATCGTCATTCGTCAGGGCGGAAGCGGCGGCGGCAACGGAATGGCTCCCACGAGCGGCGGCGCGCAAGGTGCGAACACCGACGACAAAGGCGGACTGCAAGCGGCATACGAGAGTTACAATGCAATAAAAGGTTTCGCGCCCGTGGCGGCGGCGGTGGCTGTCGGCAAGCAGATTGCGACGTGGCAAGTGTCGGTCGCCAACAGGAACTCGGGCAACAGCCTTATGCAACGCAAGGTGGACGTGGGTATGCAACTCGCCACGCAAGTCCTGACCTCGGGCGGAATGGTGCTCGGCGGGCTCATCACGGGCAACCCGCTTTTGGTGTTTGGCGGCGTGACGAGCGCGATTATGACGGGCTTGAACTACTCCAAAGAACAGGAGCAAGTCAACTATGAAAGGCGTTGGGAAGATATGGCACTCGTCTACGCGAGAGAGCGGGCGGGCATTTCGTACAACAAGAGCCGCACGGCTTAATCTTTCTTGTGTTCCTCCAACTCGCGGACGCGCGCTTCAAGTTCGGCAATGCGCTCGGCTTTCGAGGGCTTGCGCTTGCGTTCGGACTTCGGCTCGGCGGGCGCACGGTAGGCAATCATTGCGATAGCGGCGCACAGAAAGCAAGCGTACATAATCGACATAATGTACACGCTTGCGCTCGCTGTGGAAAACACTACCACGACAAGGTAAATCGTGCCAAAAAAGATAACCGAAAATGGGAAAATAGCCCAAACGAAAAGGAACGGGCTTTTTTTTGAGACGAGAAACGCAACTATTTCCAACACCCACAAAACGATGAACATAAACAAAATTGCAAACGCATAACTCGCGCCAGCGTCTGAATGCTGAATGAAAAGCCGCGTCATAAGATACGGACTATACTCCAACGGATAGCGTTCGGGCGAAGATATGGGGATAAAGAACAGCGCAAAAGAAAGTACAAACAAAACGGCGCAAATAATGCGACTGTTGCTACGGAAGAACGAAATAAAACGAGCCATAAGCACCCTCCGAGGTGCTTTTATTATACCCCGAAAAAGGAGTGAGCGCAATAGATGTTTACTTATGCGGTTCAAATCAACGAGAAAAATCAAGGGTGGACGACGCTCGGCAACTGCGTGCGCCCGTTCACATACGGCACGACTTTGGACGACACCCTCGACAGCGGCAAAATCAATGTCAAATGTGCCACTTACGGCAAGGTGATTAAGCCGTTCACCCTGCTGTCGATAGCCATTTACGAGGACAATGTGTTGCAGGATACCGTGTATTGCCTCGTCGCAAACGCGGAACGGGAAATGGTGCGCCGCGACGGAACGCCGCTTTACAACCACAATATCGAGGTGGTGGAACTGTCGAAACTGCTCGAGCGCGATGTGTGCGACACAATGACCGTCACCAACTACTTGGGGCACGATTATATGCAGGGGGCGCAGACTGCGTTGCCAGTATGGGGCGGTCAGGCGGCAAACTTTTTTACCCCCGCGCAAACCTATACGACCCCTCAATTAAAGGGAACGACTTTTACCGTATATTCGCCGAGGGCAATGTTTAACGGCGGCTTGGACGGCGCCACAGTAAACCAAGTCGGAGTTGTGGTTACATCGCCGAGTGGAGCAAAACTTATAGATTACAGCCCTCAACGGGGCGATTGGGGCGATAACACACAGTATTCAATAACCCTCTCTGAAACGGGGTTTTATACCATATACTACACATTGAAAGCCGGCACTAGCGTGCTTGTGTACGACGGCGATGCAACATATACAATAGGCGTTGTAACAAATATTCCGCCTGCGACCGACTGGACAATCACGGAAGTCACTCAAAGGCTCTTGTCGGCGGGTGTTACGCGCCGTGTCAACGCGGCGGGGGCGGTGAGCGGCACAAGCACCGACGCGCAGAAGTATGTCTTTGACAGCGGACAGGCTACGCAGTTTGCCAACACGGTATCGCCCGAGTTTTTCTTCACGCGTGGTACTTTGTGGGAAGCGTTGGCGACCGTGGGCGGGTACATACACGGCATACCTCGGCTCGTGTACGACGACGGCGTGCTGACGGTCAAATTTGACTTGCTCGGCGGTGACGAACAGTACACGGGCAAACTTCCCGCGGCGGTGTACGACTACAAGCAAATCCTCGGCGACGAGTATTGCGGCGCGGTGGACAGCACGGTTGAAAACTTGCTGAACACGACCAACACCACGCAGGGCACCGTGGTCGAGCCGAGCGCGACGACATTCCGTGCGGTGAACGCTCCCGAGGGGTCGTTCCGCATTGCGCCCGATGCCGAACCCGTCATTCTCACCGACCAACCGATTTACAAGGTGACAAAACTCGAATTTTGGTATTCCGTCGGAAGCACGCAACGCGCTGTAGACCTCACGCCCTATGTTTTCGAGAATGCTGAGTATCAAACCTTGTCGTCTTTCGGCGGGGCATATCCGTATTCGAAGAGTTACGCCCTTGTCTACACGCAGGGGCAGAAGAATATCTCGGGGCTTGTGTTTACGGCGCAAACCTCGTCGCTTAACGAACTCAAGCAAAATTACACAATCGTCAATATCCTGCAGGCGGTCACGGGCGATACGACTTCGTTCAACACGAAGAACGGCTCGAACATTCCGAACTATCAATTCCGCGTGACTTATGTGCCCTATGTCACCACGCGCATAACGCAAAGGAAGCCTTTCCTCGACTATCCCGCGGACAACACGCTTTTGTACAATCAGGGCGGCAATTCGGTGGAAAACGAGTATTACGGAGAGAGATTGCGCGGCACGATTATGCGTATCGGCAATGTGTCGTGGGTGCGAACTTTCATCTTCGCGCACTATGCGGACATACCGAAGTGCGGGCAGAAGATAGGCAACTACTATGTGGCGCGCGTGGACTGCGAGTACGAGCGAATGTACATCAAGGCGACCGTCACGGCGGTGGAGAACTTCAACAAACTTGCGGAGTTCATCGGGATAAATTCCAATTATCGCTTGTATGATGTCTCCGAGAAGCAGTCTGTCGACCGATACATCAACTACAGCGAGTCGTGCGTGGTGAGTTTCAGTCACAGCGCGAACGCATACAACGGCGGCGGCACGATAAACAGAGCAGGAATTCTGGCGATGCGGTCTTTGTTCGGCGGCGTTCCGAACTCATACGACAAAATATCGGCAATGACAATGGTGTCGAACGGCGGGCGTGTTGTGGACAATCCCGCGGGAGTGCTTGACACGCAACTCGGGCTTGCGGCGGGCGCTTTCTCGTCGGGCAACTCGATTGTGATGTATGCTACGCTGTTGGATAACTATGGTGCGGGATATCAGTCCGTGCCCACGGACGGCACGGCTACGCGCGGGCAAAGGCTCTTGCCTTACGGCGACTCTTTCGGAAACATCTCGATTTCGGAACTCGCGTTCGGCACGGGGTTTTCTCCCGCTCCGTCAACGCCCACGCCCGACAGCGCGTTTGACTACCCGCAACTCGACAGCGGTACAACGCTCGCTTCGCCATATTACACGGGATATTTCGGCATAAGCAAAGACAGCCGAGAAAGGCTTGCGGGAATTGTCCTGCAACAGCACTTCCAGAGCGACGATTTTAGCGCGAGCGCCGTGGGCAACGGAAAGCGGACAGGGCAGTACAACATTATCATCGGGAGCGGATTATCGAAGTATAACCCGCTTGTTATCGGCACGGGAACGGCTGTATCGCTTTATTTCCTGCCGAAGATGTTGAGCCCGATTGAGAACATCATCTCCCTTTCGGGGGCGGTGCAGAACTCCACGGGCGTGACAACGCGGAGCACAGGCTCGCTTTTATGGAATCCCGATTCGTTTGAACTCGTATTCCCCGAGTATTCTCCGCAAGGGGGCGGCACTATGACGGCATACTCCGCCGCGATTGTTGTTCCCTCGTCGGACGGGCAGACGGGAGAACTTGTCCTCGGGGTGAATTTCCCCAATGGACTGGCGGTCGGCGCAACGCCGCAATCGTTGTATTTTAACTTCCTTTCCAACGCGCAACTCAAAACTTTGTACGAGCAGGCGTAACGCAAAGGCAAACGGCACTCTCCCTAAAGGGAGGGTGCTTTTCCATACGAAAAAACAGGAGGAACAAACTATGCTCTTTTTTATCACGGGCGAGGGTACTATGGTACGCGCCGACAGCACGCGCATATTTCAAGGCTCAAATAACGTCACGCAGATACAAGTCGTGTCGCCGTATTCGGGCACGGGAATGGCGGTTGCGTTTACGCTCCCGAACGGTATTCAAACCAACTACTTTCCTATGCAAAACAACGGCGTTTACACGGCACAGAACCTCGCGGGCTCGACCGCCGCACCGACCACGCTTTACTACTACACGCTCCCGCTTGCCGAAGCAATCACGCAGTATGTGGGCACCGTCGGCGTGTCCGTCAATGTGACTTCGTTCTACTCGACTGGCGAAACCACGACGGCGACCAACAACCTCACCTCGTACACGGCGCAATTTACCGTCGAATACTCGGGGCTCCCGAATGTCGCAAGCGAGCCGACCGCGAGCGAATGGCAACAGATTATCGACTTGCTCAACACCTATTACGGCAACCTCACGGGTCAGGTCAAACAGGCGCAGTCGGACATCACCACATTGCAAGGGCAGATGAGCGCGGCGCAGGGCAATATCTCCGCTTTGCAATCGGGGCTTGCCACGGCAAACGGCAACATCGCCGCGAACACCGCCGCAATCAAGGGCAACTCCGCCGACATCGCCACTTTGCAGGAAGGTATGAGCGCGGCGCAGTCGGACATATCCGACTTGCAGGGCAAGACCGCAATCCCGCTTATGACGGACTGGACGGTGAACGCCGAAAACAATATGGCGGTGAACTCCTATAATAACGGCACCACGCGCTATGTGTCTTTCCCCACACCCACGCCGAGCGGGGCACAGCGTATAACCTTTGCCACGGCGGTATCGTTTACGGCGGACGACTTTGTTCAGCAGGAGGACGGCACCTACACGCTCACGCTCACGGCTACGCAGACGGCGAGGACGAATAACCTTTTCACCGCCAACCTCGAGGTGACCGACGGCACAGGCTATGCGGTGTCCGCAGACTGTTTCGTCAAGAACGCCGACGGCTCCGTCACGATTTCGGGCATAGACACGCCTTTTGCGGGGCGGCTTATCACGATAACGGCAGGGCAGAATGGCACCGTGTGGCACTACGGCACGGCGATTGTCGGCACGGGTACGCAGACTTCGACCGACCTTACCTTACGCGCAAGCGTGCTTGTGGGCGACTTCTACCTCAACACCGAAACCTCGCAATGCTATGTGTGTACGTCTCTCCCCGAAAACGCCTCGACGTGGTTGTACCTCGCCAACTTGCAGGGCGCACAAGGTGAAAAGGGCGATGCGGGCGCGCCTTTCGCAATCTACAAGACCTATGGGTCCATTGCGGCAATGAACGCGGACGCGGCAAATGTTCCCGACGGGCGGTTTGTGCTCATCGAGACGGGCAATGTGGACGACCCGACCAACTCGCAGTTGTTCGTCCGCACGACCGAAGGCACGAGTGCGTTTGAATTTGTCACCGACCTTTCGGGCGCGCAGGGTATCAAGGGCGACAACGGAACCACCTTTACACCCTCGGTGGACACTAACGGCAATCTCTCGTGGTCGAATGACGGTGGCTTGCCCAACCCGACCACGGTGAATATCAAAGGGCAAAAAGGCGACACGGGTCTGGCGGCTACTATTCAAATCGGCACTGTGACTACGCTTCCCGCAGGCGGTCAAGCGACTGTCGAAAATGTCGGCGATGAAAACAATGCGGTGTTCAACTTTGCGTTGCCTCAAGGCGCCCAGGGTGAAACAGGAGAAGCAAATGTTGTTGCCAACCCGAGCAGCGACACGAACATAAAACTTGCAACAATAGACATAAACGGAACGACTTATAACATTACGCAAATAATAAGCGCCGTTGAAACTGTTTCTCAAATTTATGAAACAAATCTTGTTGTTGGTGGTCGTGTGATTTTGCCTAACAACATTGATACAAAAACTGGGGATTTAGCGATTGTAAAATTTGAAAACACAGCCCCGTCTGGTGAAAGTGGAGTGTTGTTTGCATTAGACGAAGGTGTTGGAGCAGGTGTTTGTACACTGTTGGCAGTAATTAGTGATTCTGCCAGCGGCGGTGAAGGCGGAAGCGGCGGCGGGTTGACAAAAACCGAAATACCGATTACTGAAAACACGGATTTTGTTTCTATTTACGCAACAATAAAAACGCTTTCAGAGACAAACGATATCGTTTCGATTGAATACGCGAGAGGTGCAGAGGGTGGTGTAGAAGTTAGTGCTGTTAAGGACGGCATTACGACAAAATATGGAGGATTTGTCCCGCAACTTGTATGGACAAACAAGGGCGAACTTCAAATCTGTGTGTTGATTATTCAACTTGATGATGAAGGCACGCCCACGGGAGAAATGCAACAGGCGACTATATTGTTTTATGAGCCTACAAACCCGATACTTTATCGGTCTGGCAACACATTTGAACAAATACAAGCCGATTTGCTGTCCACAATATCCGTTATAGCACTAAGCTCTCAAACCCCGATAGCGGTTTACTCGCAACCCAAAAGCGCATAAGGAGACATTATGAAAATCATTGCAATCACAAAATACTTTTGGCACCCCACTACTCCCGGCAGCGAACGCGGTATCGAAATTACCGACGAACAATTCGCAGGGCTTCGTGCGGGTACTCACAAAATTGGAGATGACCTAAAAAGCGTTGTGGAGAAATCGGCGGCAGAAATCGCCGTTGAAAGCAACAAAAAGCGCATTGCCGAACTGAAAGCAAAGTTGACCGCGACGGACTATCAGTCGCACAAGCACGCGGACGGGGCTATGAGCGCCGCGGAATACGCTCCCATTGCGGCACAGAGGCAGGAGTGGCGCGACGAAATCAATCTGCTCGAAGCGGAAAACATCAGTTTGAGGTGACCTATGAACGGCGAAAACAATCTCTTGAAAATTGCGGCAATCTTGCAAAGCGGCATACGCGACGAAGCGGACGCGAGCGAGAAGTATTTCAACGACGTTGCGGCGATAAAGGAACTCGCAAGCGTGTTTGTGGTGGACGAGGAAACGGGGGTTGAACAGCCCCTTTTCTCGCCCAAAGCAATCGAGGAAATCGAAAGCACCTATAAAGAAATCATACGCGAGGAAATGTATCATCAAAACCAATTCCGCGCGCTGTTCGACAAATTCATCGGCATAACGCCTATGGACGAGCATTAAGGAGGGCACTATGGCAAATCAAGTCTTTCACGGTGGCATAAACGCCCCGTCGGTAAACGGTATCACTCCCGCACAGAACGACCGCCCATTTACCGAGGTTGTCTGCTCGGACGGCACGGTGTCGGTTTAACGGAGGTGTACTATGACTATCGAAATCGCACTCAAAAATTCATACGGGCGGCTCTCGGTAAGGGAGCCGTTTTTAATAGCCACGGACACGCCCGTCGTGCTGGCGTTTCATTCGGACTATGCGCTCAAAGACACAATGGTCAAGTTCATATCCGACACGGGGAAGTCATGCTCGTTCCGTTTGGCAAATCTGTCCGAAATCGAAATTCCGCAGGCGTTCGTGCACGCGGGGACGGTCACCGTCGAGGTGGCACTCATCGTCAAAGAACAGGTGGTCAAACGGTGGAGCGTCGAGCCCATTGTGCTCGCAGAGGACAGCACGGGCTTTTCTCTGCACCCGGAGTTCGAGGACATCCGCGCAAGGCTGACCGCTCTCGAAACCGTTGCAAACAATCACACCCTCGCACTTTCCGAATTGCAGGAAGAGTTCGGAGAAATGAACGAAACCGTGACGGGGATAGACTCCATTGTCAATGACCCGCTCGAATAAAACAAGGAGAACACCACTATGACTTTTGAAGAAATCAAGGAAATCATCCTCGCAGTACTTGCGCCCGTCGGGGGCGTGGCAGGGCTTGTCGCCATCATCACTTCCATTGCGAAAATCGTATCAGCGGCGAAAAGCGGAAAGACCGTGGCGAAATATACGTCAGCGGTCAACGATATGAAAACGCAGCTTTTGTCGGAGTTGCAAAACTCGCTCAACTGTTCCCTCGACGTCGACATCTCCGCAAAACTTAACGATGTGCTGGAGAAACTCGAAGCGCAATATGTGCAGAAGGCGCAGGCAATCGACGAGAAACTCGAGGTTATGCGCGAACTGTCCGTCGAGATGACGAAGCTGATGAGCACGTCCCGTAAAATCACGGAAGACAAGCGCGCCGAGCTCAATTCGCTCATCGAGAAGGCGAGCGGTATCGTGACGGCGGCGGAAGTCGAGGTCAAACCCAAAGTTCAGATATCCCTCGGCAGTTCTGCGGCAAGCGCCGGCACGTCATCGGCGGCGGTGCAGACGACCAAACATAAAATCACGGTATAGGGGGTGAGCCCTTATGAAGAAACTTGGAAAGGCATCGTTCTGGGTGGGGCTGATTGAACAGCTCGTCTACATCGTCCCCACTCTGGCAACGGTGCTTTATTACTATTTCGACGAAATTCGGTACACCGTGAGCAAAAGTTCGCAGTACAGCTTCGCGCTGGCAATCGCGCTGTTCGTCATGTTCATCGTGTACAGGCACTTTGCGAAGACCAAGCTCGAGGAACTGCGGCAGAGCGTCGTGCAGACGGAAACCGACCTCAAAAACGAACCGGAAGGGAACACCGAAAAACGCGCCCTGCTCGCAGCGAACGCCCGGAAGGACAGACAGAAACTCGACACGCTCGACCGCGCCCAGGTGCTTATTGCTCTCGTCATATTCGCGTTGGCGGTGTATATCCTCGAACGGGCGGCGATAGGTCTTACCTCGCTGGCGTTCATTGCATGCGTGTCTATCGCGGCAGGCGCCGGCATACATATCGGCGTTCTGAAACTTAAAGAAAGGGAGGCGACTCACAATGCTGAAAAAGAATGAGAACTTTTTGAGCGTAATCGTCAAGGCGGGGATGCCCGTCGTGGCAATCGCGGGACTCGTGCTTTCGCAATTCGTGACGTTTGGCGCGGAGTTCAGCTTCGGCGTGACCAACACCACCAAAATGGTAGTCTGCGCCGTCGCACTATTTTTCTTCTACGTTCCCATCCGCGACATCTTCCTGCAATATTTCAACGGGGGAGAGCGCACTCGGAAAAAGGTGGAAGCCTACGAGGACAGCGCAAACTACGCCTGTGACAGCCGCACGAAAGAGTTCAAGGCGTTTTGCATCGTGGAATACGAAGAACGCAAGAAGAAAGCCCTCGACGGCATTCTACGGAACACGGACTTCACCTTCGAGACCTTCCGCGAGCGTTACAAATTCGACGCGGACGCGGTCAAGGCGGACGCCGCGTTGTCAAAGCGAGACCGGAGGGCATGCCTCTACGCAATTCGCGAAGAGCAGCGCATAAAGCCCGAAACGGCGGACACCATTCTCCCCAGCGGAAAGAAGCGTCCGAGCCAGCACAGGCGTGTGACCTCGAACCCGGATGCGCTTTCGCGGCGCACGCTCGCGTTCAAGAGCGTCACCAGCGTCATTTCCTGTGTGGCTTTCGTGTCAATCGGTCTTTCCCTCGTGGACGGCACCAACGCGGTAGAGGTGGCGACCACGGTCGTTATGCTCATCGGCTTATGCCTGTGGCAAGCCTTCTCGGCATTCTCCGCCGCGCGCCAGATAAACAATGCGCTCTGCAACCAGCTCGCCGAAAAGACGATGTTCCTGCTCGAATTCCGCGAATACACCGAACGTCATCCCGTTCAGGCTGCCGCAATGCCAGACGCGGTCAACGTACCGTATGTGAGACGCGACAGCGATTTCCCGGAAGACAACCCGAATTACACCCTGACCTTGACTAAAAAATAGTCCCTCGCTCCACCCCCTCCCGAAGGTGTTTCACTCACCCGACGGAGGGGGCTTTTCTTATGTCCTGATTTATGGCACAAAATGTGGCACAAAATTCTGCAGAACGGCGCAAATTGGCACAAATTGGCGCAATTATTTTGCACGGAAAAGCCGCAAAAGCCCTGTAAATAGTGGACTTTTGAAAATTGGCAATCGAGTCTTGTTGTCTCCACCACACACAATACAGCGGTATGAACCGCAAGAGAAA
>OHJO01000269.1_pt1 | contig 33202 bp, 31 predicted proteins | sample 1568561 | NCBI WGS metagenome assembly OHJO01 (sample SAMEA3879556, study PRJEB24766) | human gut metagenome | biome: human-associated habitat; feature: feces | place: USA | collected 1985/1987
TGCTTTCGGGTCTTGAAATTGATGGTGTGTCCCAGATATTCACGCTTTTCAAGAATGTTGCAGATGGTGGAAGAACCCCAGCCGTACACATCTTTGAAAGTCTTGTTTTTGTTCACGCCCTCGCCGTGCTGGGCAAGGTAAGCGGACGGAATAAGCACCTTTTCCGATTTCAGTTTGCTGGCGATCTGATACGGACCGTAGCCGTCAATCGTCATGGCAAAGATGCGCTTGACCACTTCAGCGGCTTCGGGGTCAACCAACCATTGGTCTCTGGCTTCGTTCCAGAGATAGCCGTAAATGACCGTGCCTGTGAGGTGCTTGCCGGACTTGCCTTTGGACTGGAAAGTGGAACGGATTTTACGGCTGGTGTCTCTGGCGTAATACTCGTTCATAATGTTGCGGAAAGGGGTAAAATCATCGTCCCCTCTGGCACTGTCCACGCCGTCATTGATGGCGATAAGGCGAACGCCACGCTGACGCAGGATTTCCATAATCTGACCGACTTTCAGATAGTCACGACCCATGCGGCTCATGTCCTTGATACACAGGTACTCCACATTTCCGGCTTCAACCTCTTTCATCATTGCCAAAAATCCGGGACGGTCAAAGCAAGTACCACTAATGCCATCGTCCGTGAAATGGACAATGTTCGTAAAGCCCTGCCGTGCGGCGAACTCCTCCAACATAGCCTTTTGATTGGAAATGGAATTGCTCTCACGCTGTTGGTCATCATCTTTGCCAAAGTCATCACGGCTCAGTCGTTCGTACAGAGCTGTGATTTTCTCGTTTTTTCTCATAACTTGCGCTCCTTTCTTCGGTTTTAGGTTGTGTGTTCTAAGAGACTTCTCAACCGCTTGATTAAGAAGTCTTTTAGAGCATACAACACCAGCCGCCAGCTTGTATTTGCGGTATTGCTTAACCGCAAAGTGGTCAGGATCGCGGGCTTCCAGCTCATCGAACATGACATCCACTGGGTTCTTGAAGGTCTCATCGTCCTCTCTGGCTTCCGAGGCATTGATCATTTCGAGCAGGGTAGTAAAGTTTTTCTCGTGGTCGGGTGCCTCGTACCAGATGTAGCCGATGAGAGCTGTGTAGTAGAGCTTTTCCGCCTTCACCCAAAAATCTTCGCCGGACTTATCGCCATCTCCCTTCGTGTTGACGATGATCGTATTGACCAGCTTGAGGATGTCCTTCTCGCTGCGGATGTAGCTGAACGGGTTGTAGTGCATGGATTTTCGGAAATTGATGGTGTTCAGCGACTTGATGACGTAGCCTCCCTTTTCAAGCATTTTGCCGCACTCCACCAGCACCGTACCCTTTCGCTCGGTTTGTCAAGGAGGTAGTGCGGAAAAAACGAAAAAATCAGGATGCGTCCAGATCGCGGCGGACAAGGCGGTTGATTTTGTCGCTCATGGTTTCCCTGCTGGTGGTGCTGAAATGGAACGACACCTCGTAGATGGTGTTGCCGATTTTCTGCACCAGGGCGGGCGGCGGCGCGTCCGGGGCGGGTGGAGCGTTGCCGCCCGCCGTTACGGGCAGGGGGATGGTCTTGCCCTCTCTGCTGGTGCTGTCGCTCACCTCCGGGGCGGGTATAGTGCTGGTGATCGTCATGCTGGGGTCGTTGGTCATAGGCTCTCCTTTCATCGTTCATCAAAGTTTGCCCAACGTGGCCGACAGAATGGCGGTCACGTTGGATAGGCGGGGACACGTTACCGCTCCGCCTCCCGGCGTTTCTGCCGGGTCTGCTTCTGCTGGTGTATGGCGGTGTCGGCGTTGCGCTTCACCTGTTGAAGCCGCCGTAAATCGTCCTGGATGGGCTTGTATTGCTCATACTCGGCCTTGTACTCCTGTTGAAGCCTCGCCTGCTCCTGTTCCCACGCATGAGCGGGGATTTTACCAGCAGGGGAACGGTACTTGTCCAGCTTGCGGCGGGCCATGTGGAACGTCCTCAACTCGTTCTCATGCTCCCTCTCGAATTTTTCCCGTTTACCTTTCCACTTGATACCTTGCAACTCGTCATAGATGGGCTTGGTGTCTCGGTAGAGGTCAACAAGACGAAGCAGTTCTTTCAATTCATTCAGACGTTCATGCTTCACTTTCATGGACGTGTTGATGGCCTCCGCCCGCTCACCCTGGGCGGCAATATGGGCCTCCAAATCTTCCAGAGTGACAATGCCTTTCTCAGTCAGAAAATTGATGGCCTCGGCAAAATCTTTGAGGTTCCCAATCCTGGCGTTGCGGCTCCATGCTCCGGCGTTCCGGCCCTCATAGTAGTCAGTCAGCAGGGCGGCAAGCGTGGGGGCCTGGGGCTTGCTCAACTCCTCCTTTGCCGCCTTTATCCAGTCTGTCAGGTCAGCGATTTTCCTCCGAATATTCCGCAACAGGTCATTGGCCTTTCTTATCCAGCGGTTGAAATCGCCCTTATCGGTGGTGATGCCCTTGGCCTCCATCTGGCGGACGGCCACACCCTCATGGATGGTAGGCAGCAGGTCAATCCCCTGGCGCTCATAGGAGCGGTGATCGACATGGCAGGTCAGGCCCTTTTCCTCAAACTTGGCATTGACCATAGCGGCCCACGCCTCCCGCCAATATTCCAGCGTTTCCGGGCTTCCCCAGTCGGTGGTGGGAACAGCGTCAAAGAGGGGCTTACCGTCCTCACCCATGATACGGTTCCCATCCTCGTCCAGACGGTAGCGGCGGCGCTGCTTACAGCCCCATTTACCGCTTTCCTCGATAGGCCGGATAGGACAGAGAACATGAAAGTGCGGGTTAGGAATACCGCCGTCCTCCTTGTCCGGCTGGTGGATGGCAAAGTCGGCAATCATGCCCCGACCCACAAGCTGCTCTGAAACAAATTGCCTTGCAAGAGCGATGTTTTCTTCCATCAAAAACTCGTTCTGCAAGGCAATGTCAAAGCTATATGCAAGCTGGGCTTTCTTGCCGCGCTCGGCCTTCTCCACGGCGTTCCAGAGGGTAGCGCGGTCTTGGTACTCGGCGGGGGCCTGGGGCGGCAAGAGAATGTCTGAGCAGACCACGCCGCCCTTGTGGGTATAGTCGCTGACTTCGCCATAGTATTCGCTGTAAAGTTTCTCCCCGGCGCGGTAAGCGGCGGACGTGACAATGGACTGTCCCGCGCTCCGCTTGACCTGGGTGACGTGAAAGTGAAACAGGGCCAATTATCCGCCCTCCTGCTGGTCAATGGCGCGGCGCACCAGGGCGGCAACTTCTGGCAGGGAAAAGATTTGCTCAACCAAAATTCTAAATGCCGTTTGGCTCATGTCTCGTACTTCCGGGGCCACACTCTCCACGTCCGCGCCACGGGTGATAAGGCGGTGGTTACGCTTCTTCCTCTCGCCCTCCGAATAGTAGCGGATACGGTTTTCCAGCCGCTGAACTTCATGCTGGTACTGCTCCGCTTTGACAGTAGCCTCGTCATACTCTTTCTGCAATTCTTCACGCGATTCCTCCAAGGTGATCGCCTCCTTTTTGATTAAATTCCAAACATCAAATTTTTTGAAAATAGGGGGTTGACAAAAGTCCTGGTCTGGCATATACTGCTCATATCAAATAATTTTGATGTGAGGTTAGTACAATGGATAACGCCCACCAGGAACACGCCAAAGTCTTTAAGGCTTTGTGTGACCCAAAGCGTCTGGCAATCCTCTCCCTCCTTCGGGGCGGCGAGAAGTGCGCTTGCGTTTTGATGGACCAGTTGGGAATGGCACAATCCGCCGTTTCCTATCACATGAAGATTCTATGCGAATCGGGTATTGTCGTGAGCCGTCAGGAAGGGAAATGGACCCATTACAGCCTGAGCAGTACGGGCAGCAAGGCCGCTGTTGAACTGTTGCTGTCTCTGACAACGCCCAGCACAGAACAGGACCGTTGCTGTGGATGAGAAAAGCCATCGTCCGGGGATGGCTTTTCTTTCGACACAACACATCAAAATATTTTGATATGATTATCTGATTGGAGGTACTCTCATGCAAATCCTTCGTTCCCTGTGGCTGTTCATCAAGGACCAGGTTCTTGGAATGAAATGGCTGAATGTGCTGATTGGGGACCTGCTCTCTTTGCTGGGCCTGGATACGGCCTCACGGCTGGGCGGCAGCGTCCAATTCTTTGTGTACGATGTGGTCAAAATCACGGTACTGCTGTGCTTCTTGATTTTCGTGATCTCCTACATCCAAAGCTACTTCCCGCCGGAGCGCAGTAAGCGAATATTGGGGCGGTTCCATGGCATTGGTGCGAACATCATATCCGCATTGCTGGGTACAGTGACACCCTTCTGTTCCTGCTCGTCTATTCCGCTGTTTATCGGCTTTACCAGTGCCGGGTTGCCGCTGGGGGTTACATTCTCGTTCCTGATTTCCTCCCCAATGGTAGACCTGGGTAGCCTTATCCTCCTAATGAGCATTTTCGGTGCTAAAGTTGCAATCATCTATGTGCTGGTCGGCTTGGTGATCGCCGTGGTAGGCGGCACCCTGATTGAGAAACTTCACATGGAGCCTTATGTTGAGGAATTTATCCGCAATGCTGGCGGCGTGGACATTGAATCCCCAACACTGACCAAACGGGAACGAGTTCAGTTTGCGAAAGAACAGGTCGTTTCCACATTCAAGAAAGTATTCCCTTATATCCTGGTCGGCGTAGGCATTGGTGCGGTCATTCACAACTGGATTCCGGAAAGCTGGATTGAAGCGGTGTTAGGCGGCAACAATCCGTTCGGGGTTGTCCTTGCCACGCTGGTGGGCGTCCCCATGTATGCGGATATTTTCGGCACTATCCCGGTGGCGGAGGCCCTGCTTTACAAGGGCGCACAGCTTGGCACAATTCTGTCCTTTATGATGGCTGTCACAACGCTAAGTCTGCCGTCTTTGATTATGCTCCTCAAGGCCGTGAAGCCGAAGCTGCTGGCGCTGTTCATTAGCATCTGCACCATTGGCATTATCATTGTCGGCTATCTGTTCAATGCGTTCCAATTTTTGCTGATATAAATTTTTAGGAGGAATCAATTATGGGACTGTTCAGTAAGAAGAAAGAAGAAACAAAATCCTGCTGTTGTGGAGGCAACTGTACCCCGGAAACGATGGCACAGGCAGAGACGGCAAAAGCCGCTTCCGGGGTCAAGGTGCTGGGGACCGGATGCGCCAAGTGCAACGCCCTGGAAGATGCTGTTCGTGCCGCCCTCACGGAGCTGGGGATGGATACGACCATTGACCATGTGACGGACTTCACGCAAATCGCCGCCTACGGGGTCATGACTACTCCGGCGCTGGTGGTGGATGGGAAAGTGGTGTCGTATGGCAAAGTGTTGAAGAAGGACGAAGCCAAGGCGTTGATTCAGAAGGTACGGACATAATACCTGTTGGAAGGGCGCGGATGCGAAGCGTCTGCACCCTTCTAACAGGTGTGCAGGAATAGCCGCGAAGCGGCGCAAGGGGCGCAGCCCCTTGTACGGAGCGGAGCGACGCAAAAGGCCCTGACTTTCGTAAGTCAGGGCCTTCGCCTCGCAGAGCGCACGATACATGGTCGCAGACCATGTATAGAAGTGCGCCCTTCCGTTCCGTCAGGGATTTAGACAGTTGGGGAAAGCGGGACCTTCTCCGCCTCCTTTGCCGCCCGCTGTGCCTCCCTCACCCGGCGCATACGCAGCTTGTTTTGCTCCCGTTCCCGGTTCCGCGCCGCCAACGCCTTTTGTGCTTTTGCTTCTTCCACGGCGGTCAGAATGACCTCCGGCTTAGGCGGAACGAAACAGCCGATGAAGTTGAAATATACATCAACCTTCTGCCGTCTGTCCCCGGTGGATTTGTCGGCCTCATGGACAACGACTTTCTCTATAAACTCGTTGAGCATGGGGGCGGTCAGTTCGTCAAAGTTGGTGTATCGCCGCACAAGGGAAACAAACCTCTGCGCCCTCATGCCGTCCTCGGCCTGGGCGGTGATGCCCTCTTTCAGTTCCGCTGCCTCCTGCTCCAATGCGTTCTGCTCAGTGTCGTACTCCACCAGCAGACGGTTGAAATGCTTGTCGGGTATCTTCCCGGTGGCGTTCCCCTCATACAGTTTCCTGATTAACTCGTCAAGTTCGGCAATTCGCTTCTCCACCTGACGGAGCCGCTTCTTCTGCTCCCTGGCGGTCTGCTCTTGCCCCGCGCTGGCGGCGTCCCGCACGATGCGGATAAACTCTTTCTCGTCCTCCCGGACGTAGGCGCTCACCTCACGGATCGCCGTCAGTATCAGCTTCTCAATAGTGGAAGTTTTGATATAATGGATGGTACAGTCACGGGTCAACTGACGGTAATTCCCGCAGATATAGTAATCATCAGCGTCATAGACCTTCTTCTTGCTGGGGGATGGCTGATGGTGGGTCAGCTTGTGTCCGCAGTCGGCGCAGTAGAGAAGCCCGGTCAGCGGATTGGCGGGGCGGTCTGGATAGCTGGGCTTGCGGATGGTTTTCTTCAGACGGTGGGCGAGCTGCCACGTTTCCTCGTCCACGATGGCCTCATGGGTGTCGCGGAAAATCATCAATTCCTCCGGCTTGGCCTTGCGCCGTTTCTTGGTCTTGTAGTTCTCGCAGATGGTCTTGCCTAACACGGTATGCCCCATGTACTCCTGCTTTTCCAGAATGTAGCCAACTGCCGTACTTGACCAAAGGCAGGGGTCATGAAAGCCCTTGCTGTGGTCGTTCTCCGGGTTGTGCAGCTTGGCATAGGCGGAGGGTATCAGCACCTTGTCAGCAGTCAGAGCGTCCGCTATGCCCTTCACGCCGTAGCCGTCAATCACCATCTGGAAGATGCGTCGGACAACGGCAGCAGCTTCTTCATCCACAATCAGGTGTTGTTTGTCCTGCGGGTCGCGGCGGTAGCCGTAGGGGACGCTGGGGGACACGCGCTTGCCGTCCTGCATCCTGGCCTTGAAAATGGCTTGTATCTTCCGGCTGGAATCGCGGGCGTAAAATTCGTTCATAATGTTCAAAAACGGGGTGAAATCGTTATCCCCCTGCTTGTCGCTGTCGATACCATTGTTGACAGCGATGAAGCGCACACCCTTGTCTCTGAACATGACATCGGTGTAAAAGCCGACCTTGAGATAGTCCCGCCCGAAGCGGCTCATGTCCTTGACGATGATCGTTGCCACGTTCCCGGCCTCCACCTCGGCAATCATGGCCTTGAAGCCCTCTCGGTCAAAGGTCGTGCCGCTCACTCCATCATCGGTGAAGTGGCGGACATTGGTGAAGCTATTCCGCTTGGCATAGTCCTCCAAAAATGCCTGCTGATTCAGAATGGAGTTGCTGGGGCCTTGTAACTCATCGTCACGGCTCAAACGCTCGTATAATGCTGTAATTTTGGCGATATTGTGTGCCATATCGTCACCTCCCGAAAGTGTGCGGATTTCTCCGTCCTTGAGATATTATCCCTTTCGGGTCAGTCACAACGTAGCTACTGTGCATCTGCATCAGGTTAGGTTTGACGAAAAAGCGCGTCTTGCCTGAGCCGGAACCGCCGATGACGAGGATGTTCTTGTTGCGGGCGTATTTTGGCTGCTTTGGACGGCTGTTCATGGTCAAGAACTCCGTCTGCGTCAAGATGACGTTGTTGGAGAACTCTGGATCCGTGTACGGCTTGATGTCCTCCGCCTTGCCCCATCGTGCAGAGCCGTATTCTTCGCCCTGCCGGAACTTCTTGCGGTTTTTGCCCTTGACGTAGACTGCCAGCTTGAGCAACACGCCAGCCGACAGACCGATGAGCAGATCGATGGGATGAAAGCTGGGCAGCGGATTTGCAAAGGCAGAGCCGAACACGGCAAAGCCGTTTGTCAGCTTGTCGATGAACTCCGTGCCGGGAGCGAGACGAAACACGGCGGCGATCTTATCCGCAAAGTAGAAGGCGAAGACATACGGTAGGTTCAGAAGAACGAGCTTCTTCACATCGGGTTTGTTCACAGCTCCACACCCCGATCCTTGGTTTTAACCTTGACCTTCTCCTTGTGCTGCGCCTTGCTCTGGGCTTTCTCCTGATCCAGCTTGTGCCGGATGGACGGCTGTTCCTTCTGCTTGACCGTCTTAGCGGAAAACTCCTTGAACGCGGCGGTCATCACATCAACGTCCCGCCCCTTGAAGAAGACAAGATAGCTGGGCGGCTCAACGGAAACGTCCTTCTTGAGCGCAAAGTCCAGACCGTATTTGCTGGCAGTCCGCTCAAAGGACTTGATATTGCCATCCGTCACTTCGATGTTGGAGATGGCGGCGTTCTGGCTCATCAGATGCTTGATGGACTGCTTGCCGCGATAGGTTTTGGGCTGCTGCATCTGCTTCTGCGCCTTCTCAATCTCCTGCACGAACTTGTCCAGCGCCTTTTTCAGCACCTCGGCTGAGATTTTGCCGCCCTTGATCATGATTGCAACAACTTTGGTGTTGACTTCATCTTGCAATGCAGTGATACCTCCTTTCCTTGGAATAATTGAGGGAATGCTGCCTCAGCTAAGGCGGCACACCCGGCAGATGAATGAATATGACCATGTAAAGCCCTCCTTTCAGGCATAAAAATAGCCGCCAGCGTTTCGCTTGCGGTTTACCAGCCGTTGAAATCATGATTGACCTTTGCGGAGTAGAAATTGTCCATCGTTGCCGGAGCGTTATAGAGTGTGGTCAGGAGATATGCCCTGATGTTCCGAATGTTGGACGGACATTCCTTCATTGCGTGGAAAACATACTCGATGTGACTGCTGTCCAGCTTGAGAAAGCGGGACTTGACCACTTGCTGCGGCATATCTTCACCATTGATGCGAATGGTCGGCGCAGTTGAGCAAACGGCATCCAGCATAATCTCGACAATTTCACCGAGTCGGTCTCCGTCAGGGCGGTCTTTCATAATCTCGTATTCGATGTTCTCTTCGATAATTTCTCTGTATTGCTCTCGCTCATCCATCCAATCAGTCCTATCATTTCTGCGCCCTGTGCCTGAGTGATTGATAGATGGAGTATTGTTCAAGTAAGTATTTTCTTGGTGTGTAATTACTTGGTTCGTATTTATTTGCATTGGGTTTCCCGATGTCGGGTCATCCGTTGCCGGTTTTACCGGTATCGGCTTTTCCGATGACGGTGAATCCAACGCCGGTTTTGACAACTCCGGTATTTCAAAGACAAGATACTCGCTTTGCGCCATTCTGCCGTTTTTGTCCCTACGCTGACGCCTGATGATATAACCGGCATCTTCCAATTCCTGCACAGCAGAGCGAACGCCGTCGATGCCGTCCGCGTTGAGCTTGGCAAGCCCCTTGAGGGAGTAGTCCCATTCATCCGGAAGGCTGAGGATTTTCGACATCAGCCCAACAGCCTTGAGGGAGAGCTTCTTGTTGCGAAGATGGTGATTGCTCATCATCGTGAAGTTCTCGATCTTGGGAACTCTGAAAACTGCCATAAAATCACCTTGCCATCTTGGGAAGCAGCTCTTCGCCGCACTTTTTCTGGAACTTCATTCGGATGACATCCTTGCCCTTCGGCGTGAAGTAGGTCTGAGAACCGGTGTAGCAGCACGTCACAAAATCGCGGACGATGAACAGTCCGGCATTGCTGTCCTTGTTGTAGGGAAGAAGCTGACCGGAGGGAGAGCGGAATAGGTACTTTTCTCTAAGAAGGAACTGGACGAACTTGCGCTCCGGGATTTTCAGTTCCTTCGCCGTTGTTCTAATATTGGTACAGTCATCCGGATTGATAAAGGCATCGTAGTAATCGGCTTTGGGCTTTGCAGTGTTCAGCTCAACCTCAAAAGCCTTTACGCGATTCTTTTCTCGAATCAACGCCTGAGCGAACTCCATGATGACCGCCGGTTCCTTCTGAATGCGTTCCAGAAGGGAGTCCGTCATGTAGCCGCCGGTCTTGCGGATGGTGGGGACAACTTCATCGAACAGCCAGTGTTCAAACTTCTCAGCAGCAGGGAGTTTGCTGTGAACAATCAGTCGGTAAACATCTCCCTCCGGTATATAGGAAAGGGACTGCATACCACCGCTTGTAAGGGTGTCCCGTTTTAGGACACCCTTGCAGTGATCAATAATTGCCTTTCCGGGTCGGGCATATCCAAGCGCTTTCGCAATATCTGAACCGCAGAACAGGAGTGTTTCCCCTTCGAGGATCGTTCGCACCTCACCGAACTGTTCATTCTTGAAGACTTCGATTTTGTTATTCATGACTGACTTCCTTTCCGGCAGCAGATGTGCCATTTTGATTTTTGAGAGTAGAAACGGGCTTGCAGCAGTAGGGACACTCTGCAAACACGCAGGACTGATATTTCCAGAAGGGACGATGAAAGCGGCAGCTTCGGCACTCAGGGAGAATGCCATCCGCGCCGCTGTCAAAATGCTCAAAGCCGGGTGTGGTCTGCATCAGCAATTCGAGTGCTTGCAGATCACCGGCTGTCATGCGTTTCATGCTTAAAAACTCCTTTCCTTCGCCGCATCGCCAGCAAATATTCCGGCTTTTGGGCAACAAAAAAAGAGGGTTTGCTTCTTACTCCAAATTGGAGAAGAAACAAACCCTCTTCGTTTACGATGTAGTTCAGATGATTTCTCGGATGGTATGAATGACACCGAGCAGCAGCCCGATGAAGAAGGCAAGTCCTCCGATAAGACCGCCTATGATTAAGTTCAATGCGAAGATGCCGACTGAGCCGGAGATACCGTAGCCGCTGGGAACGAGCCAGAGGCACATTCTCCGGATGCCGAACGGTAATCCAACGCAGATCCACATAAGGAAGTAGTCGCATACGCCGTCAGGCATATAGATCGGCTTGAGAAATGACGCGAGGCAGAACGCAAGCGCGATTGGAAGCAGAACCTCCTTCAAAAAGACTTTGATAGCACCCACTATATCCTCCTTCTGCCGGAAGTGTGCAGCAGCACCCTCCGGCTTGCTTGATTATTGTGAAAGTCCTTTGTTTTCGGTCAAAAAAAGAAGGGACTAAGCCAGAATGCCTTGATTTTCAAGGTCTTTCTGATTTAGTCCTATTATCGCACAATAATCCTTTACATAGATGCAGTCCACGTTCCCGGCTTCAACTTCCTCCAGCATTGCCATGAATCCGGGACGGTCGAACCGACTGCCGCTCACCCCGTCATCGGTGAAATGGCGTAAACAGGTGTGTCCATTCCGCCTTGCCGTTTCTTCCAGATATGATTTTTGGTTCGATATGGAATTGCTCTCGCCCTGCTGGTCGTCGTCACGGCTCAATCGCTCGTAAAGAGCAGTGATTTTCTCGTTTTTTCTCATAGCTTGCGCTCCTTTCATGAGTGTTGGGATTATATTGTAAGATACTTCTCAATCACCTGATAGACCGTGGAAATCAAGTTCTCAAAATGGGAACTTGATTTTGCTCTCCCCGGCAAATCCTGTGTGTTCTAAGAGACTTTCAATCGCTTTGATTAAGAAGTCTCTTAGAGCATACAACACCGGGAGCATGTAAAAACTTATATATGAAACAAGGTGCTCACAGGGGACGTTTACCCTTGTTCATTTCGGTATAGGTATGCTATAATACCATTGGAGGAGTTTGGCTTTGTTATATGAGCTTATAAAACCTTATAGTTCCGTTTCGCTCATCGGCATGTGCAAAAATGCGGGAAAAACAACGGTGCTTAATCGATTGATAAAGGACTGCCGCAGGATGGACGAGAGCATTGCGCTGACATCCATCGGAAGGGACGGGGAGCGAAGCGACCTTGTGACGAACACGAAAAAGCCCGAAATTTTCGTTTATGACGGCACGATTATTGCAACAGCCGAAAAGCTGCTTTTTGCGGGCGGAAATTTGTCCGATTCCGGAAATGATGCGCAAAAGAACGGCATGAACAGCAGTATTTCCCGGGAAATACTGGACACAACAGGAATGCCGACGCCTATGGGAGAGGTCATTATCCTTCGTGCATGCAGTGACGGCTTTATTCAGCTTGCGGGTCCGTCCATGACGGCGCAGCTTGCGCGGCTTAAAAAACGGATGTTTGAGCTCGGCGCGGCAAAAGTCATTATCGACGGTGCGCTGAGCCGAAAATCGCTTGCGATGCCGGCTGTCAGCGATGCGGCAATACTGTGTTCGGGCGCAAGCTATTCCCCGGATATTCGAAAAACTGTTGAAGACACATGCTTTTCGGCGGAGCTTATGATGCTTCCGCAAACGGAGCGGACGGAAGATGTGCGTCAATGCAAACAAAAATACGGCGTGTTTTTCGGCAGCGGGACTCATGGCGGAGAGCAAACGGAGTTTTCGGAGTTTTCCCGCGCGGCGGAACTTGTTCGAAAAGGCGGCGCAGAGGCTGTTTTGATGCGCGGCGGGGTGCCGGATTCGGCGGCAAATGCGCTCATTGCGGCGGGACGTGCGCTGAACGGACTTGAGATTATTTGCGAGGACGGCAGCAGGCTGCTGCTTTCGCATAAAAACTATGAAAAACTTGTTCGTGCAGGTGCAAGATTTACCGTTATGAACAAAACGCGGCTGCTTGCGGTGACGGTCAACCCGTTTTCCGCAAAAGGCAGTCATTACAACAAAACGGAGTTTTACGATGCCATGTGCAGCGGTCTCGGCGGACGCGTGCCGGTGCTTGATGTTGTGAGCGAATTCGGCTGCGAGGCAGCGGAGTAAACCCGTGCGCGTAAAATCGATATTCCTGCGCTTTCACGAATAAATGATAAAAAACAAATTGACATTATAAGACTATGCTTGACAAACAACAGCAGGCAGCGATAGGATTTGCCTACATAATTGAAAATTTGCAGACTTGTTCCCCCTTCGGAGAGGAGCTTGCGCGGCATACCCATGCGTATCCGTGTGAAGAGAATGCGCGGCTTTGCCGCGAACTGGAAAACGTTCGCCTGCTTGCGGAAACGATCCGCAGCGATGCCGCAAGGGAGGCACTGTCCGCCGCCGAGCGTGCGCTCATGCAGCTTAAAGATGTTCGCCGTTCGGTCGCGCGAAGCCGCGAAATGACGCTTACAGACGTTGAATTCTTCGAAATTAAACGTTTTTTGATAAAGCTTGATGCGCTTGCGGAGGCATTTTCGAAGATTCCCTGCGGCGAAAGGCTGAACGAAATCGATATTCACCCTCTGTCGCGCGCGCTTTCAATAGTTGACCCGGACGGAATGCGTGCAATGACTTTTCGCGTGAGCGACAGCGCATCCGCAGAGCTTGCGAAAATTCGGCGCGAGCGCAAACGGGTTGATGCCGAACTGCGCCGAGATCCTGTCGAGGGGCGGGATGGGCTTGAAGCGGAAAGAACTCTGCTTGCCGCAAGGGAGGAGAGCGAAGAACTGCGCATCCGCACGGAGATGACAAAAGCTTTTGCTGAACATTCTCACGAGGCGGAGCAGGTGATAAAAAGCATTGCAAGGTTCGATTTTGCGCTTGCAAAAGCAAGGCTTATGTGCAGCAGGGGCGGCAGCATTCCGAAGGTTTATGCAAACGGGCAGCGGGTTCTTCTTAACGAAATGATTAACCCGCAGACAGCCGATGCACTGCACTCGTCGGGGCGAAAGTTTACCCCGGTCAGCATCGAGCTTTTATCCGGCTCAACCGTTATTACGGGCGCAAACATGGGCGGAAAATCCGTTGCGGTCAAAACGCTTGCGCTGAACGTGCTGCTTGCGCTGTGCGGCTTCCCTGTTTTTTGCGGGGAAGCAGAATTGCCGCATTTTGCCGGCATACACTTGCTCTGTGAGGATATGGAGGACAGCTTGGGCGGACTTTCGAGCTTCGGCGGGGAGATGATTCATTTTGACGGCATTCTTTCCGAAATAAAAACCGAAAGCACTGCACTCGTTCTGCTTGATGAGTTTGCGCGCGGCACGAACCCGCACGAAGGTGCGGCGCTTGTGCGGGCGGCAGTGAAGTATTTCAACAATCGACGCGGCTGTTTTGCGCTGATAACAACGCATTTCGATGATGTTGCGTGCTGTGCGCCCATGCATTATCAGGTCATCGGGCTCAAAAACGTTGAACCTGCCGTGCTCGATGCAGCATTGGCGGGAAACGATGCTTCGAGGGCTTCCGTGCTGCCGAAGCTTATGGACTACGGCTTGTATCGCGTTGCAAGCGATGTGAATCCGCCGCGTGATGCGCTGGCGATTTGCAGAGCAATGCGTGTTTCCGATGAGTTCATGCGCTGTGTAAATGCGGAGGAAACAAAACAGTGAACCCCGTGCCGCGAAGACACGGAACGAGTGCGGCATTAAAAATAAAAATTAAAATGTCTGAAAGGCAGAATACAGGAGGATTTACAATATGAAATCAGGAAACAAAAAACACAATGTGCGCATTGCGGCTCTTATCGCGGCAGTGCTTGCGCTCTGTCTTGCGCTGACAGGCTGCATGATGGGCAGCGGCAAACAGCCGAGCATCAATGCGGAGGACGATTCAACCATTGCATATGCCGACAGGCAGCTTACCTTTGCGCAAAATGTGCAGTCGATTCAGGTGAACGTCAACACAGCGGTCGGATTCTTCTGCTATGAAGACAATATGTATAAAATTTTGACCGATAAGACCGACAGCGGTTCCGATGCTTTGGATACAGACGCATCGGATGCGACAGACGCACCGAATGTGACAGCCGCACCGGATTTGACAGCCGCTCCGGATTTGACAGCCGCTCCGGACGCACCGAAAGCTGACACGGCCGAAGACAACACGGTTAAATATACCGTTGAGCTTTTTGAAAAGGATAAGGACGGAAACCTTTCGGAAACGCCGGCATCTTCAGATAAATTCACTTATGAAATCAACGAAAAAAACGGCTATCTGTTTGTGAAATCCTCCGTTCTCGGCGAGATTCGCATTAATGCATCCTGCGCCAACGGCAGCGAATTGAAAGAGACTGTAAAGCTCAATGTCAACCGCCAATCGGTGAGCCTTTTCGACATTGTGATGTTCGTTATCGGTCTGTATCTGCTCTATTCCGCAATTTCCGGCCGCGGCAGAATTTTTGATGCCGAGTTTGTAAAAGAGGGCATGGAAGCAAAACACAAAAAGGCAATGCGCATAAGCTGCCTTGCAGCGGCTGTCATCATGATTGCGGCGGGCGTCGTTTCCGCTTTGGACGGTTTCGGCAAGCTGCAAACGGTCAGCATGATTCTGTTCGGTCTGCTCTGCGCCGTGTTTGTTGCGGCGATCATTTGGACGGGCAAATACGTTGACAAGAACGCAAAACGCGAAGCTCAGCAGCAGCCGGGAGGCGGCACGCTCCGCGCACCCAAGGCGGCGTTCGAGTTTGACGATGATGAACCTACAATAGACGACGTTAAGAAATAATAAGTGGAACAGCTCCGCAATCGATTGAATTTTGACTGAAGGCTGAATCCGGCGGAGCTTTTTGCGGAAGTCCTGCGGATATAAACACAAAAAACAACTTGAATTAAGTGAGGCAAGCAATGGAAAACAACGAGAACATCGCTCTTTCGGAAGAAACGGCAGCTCCCTGCGGTGCAGACACGAAACGCAGCTTCGGAAACATCGTGAAGCATTATGCGGACAGGTACTTTATTAAGGCTCTCGGAGCAATGGCAAAGGGTCTTTTCGCCTCTCTGCTCATCGGCACGATAATTGCGCAATTTGCGCGTATTCCCGCACTTTCGGGCATTCTTGATCCGATCGTGAAGGTTGCACAGAACGGCTTTGTTGTCGGCGGTGCGATCGGCGCGGCGATTGCTGTCGGGCTTGGCGCGAAAGCTCTGACGCTCTGCGCTGCGGTCGTTGCCGGAGCGATAGGTTATACAAGCGGCGCAGGCGGTGCGGGTCCTGTCGGGGCTTATATTGCTGCCGTTATCGGAATCGAAATCGGAAGGCTTGTTGAAGGCAAAACAAAGGTTGATATTCTTCTTGTTCCCATTGCGGTGCTGCTGACGGGCGGCGTTGTGGGCGTGCTTCTCGGGGCACCGCTCGGTGCATTTATGAAGTGGCTCGGTTACATAATCGGCAAAGCAACCTATCTGAACCCGATTCCGATGGGCATCATAGTTTCCGTTGTTATGGGCATCATTCTGACGGCTCCGATTTCAAGTGCCGCAATTGCCTCCATGATATTTGTAACGGCAAATGCCGCACCGGATGTTAAAACCGGGCTTATGCTTGCAGCGGGTGCCGCAACGATCGGCTGCTCATGCCAGATGGTCGGTTTTGCTGTTTCAAGCTTCCGCGAAAACCGCTGGGGCGGCATTGTTTCTCAGGGACTCGGCACATCAATGCTTCAGGTGCCGAATATATTGCGTCATCCTGCAATCCTTGTTCCGCCGACGCTTGCAAGCGCGATCCTCGGACCGTTCGGAACAACGGTGTTCCAGATGCTGAACGAGGGCATTTCGGGCGGCATGGGTACCTGCGGATTTGTGGGTCAGATAGGAACATTTACGACAATGCTTCAAAACGGCAGCGAGTGGTGGTCGATACTGCTTCGCGTGCTGCTGCTGCATATTGCTGCTCCCGCTGCGCTTTCTCTGCTTTTCAGCGAAATAATGCGCAGGCTCGGGTGGATAAAACAGAACGATATGCTGCTTGACTGAGCTGTGCGGCAGCAAAACTTTTTTAAGTTTTTCTTGAAAGGAAATGAGAACATGGAAAAATTCTATTTATATAACACTCTCACAAAGCGCGTGGACGAGTTTGTGCCGCGCGAGGCGGGCAAGGTCAGCATGTATACCTGCGGCCCGACCGTTTATCATTTTGCGCATATCGGCAACCTCCGCTCCTATATCATGGAGGATGTGCTCGAAAAATTCCTGCGCTATATCGGCTATGATGTGAAGCGTGTGATGAACATAACGGACGTGGGGCATCTGTCAAGCGACGGTGACACCGGCGAAGACAAGATGGTCTCCGGTGCGAAGCGCGAGGGTAAAACCGTTATGGAGCTTGCAAAATTCTATGAGAATGCGTTCTTTGACGATTGCCGCAAGCTGAATATCAAAACTCCCGATGTTGTTGAACCTGCGACGAACTGCATTGCCGAATACATAAAACTTATCGAAAAGCTGTTTGAGAACGGCTATGCATACGAAGCGGGCGGAAATATCTATTTTGACACCTCCAAACTCAAGGATTATTATCAGCTCACGGGGCATTCGTCGGATGACTTGCTTGTGGGTGTGCGCAGCGATGTTGAAGAGGACGGAAACAAGCGCAACAAGTCAGACTTTGTGCTTTGGTTCACAAAATCCAAATTCGATTCTCAGGAATTGAAATGGGACAGCCCGTGGGGCGTCGGCTATCCCGGCTGGCATATCGAGTGCTCTGCAATCAGCATGAAGCATCTCGGCGAGTATCTCGACCTGCATTGCGGCGGTGTGGACAATATTTTCCCGCATCACACAAACGAAATTGCGCAGAGTGAAGCGGCCGTCGGGCATCCGTGGTGCAGCCACTGGTTCCATGTTCAGCACCTGAATGACCGTGAGGGCAAAATGAGCAAGTCGAAGGGCAATATCCTGACGGTTTCCGTTTTGCAGGAAAAGGGTTACGACCCTCTTGTATACAGAATGTTCTGCCTGCAAAGCCACTACAGAAAGCCGCTTGAATTCAGCTACGATACGCTGGATAATTCAAAAGCTGCTTACGAAAGGCTGCTCAACCGCATTGCGGGCATACCTCAAGAGGGCGAAACGAATGCGGCACAGTTTGAAGATTACCGCCGCCGCTTTATCGAAAAAGTGGGCAACGATTTGAACACTTCACTCGGTCTGACGGTGCTTTACGATCTTCTGAAGGATTCGGATGTGAACGGCGCGACAAAACGCGCAATTATTGCGGATTTTGACAGGGTGCTTTCACTTAATCTGCTTTCGGGCGGCACGAACACTGCGGAAGAGCATTCGGATGAGTTTGTTCGGTATGTTGAAGGACTCATTCGCGAACGCGCAGAGGCAAAAAAGAACAAAAACTATGCCCGTGCGGACGAAATTCGTGCGGAGCTTGCAGAAAAAGGCGTTACGCTTAAGGATTCGAAGGAAGGCACAAGCTGGACAAAGGCATAAATCCGGGAAGAACCGCAAAGCGGAGGGGCAATAATCTTTGCTCCCCCGCCGAAATTTATTCGGAGTGTTTGTTCCCAAATATTGAACTTAACAAAAAACTAACGAAACATAATAAAAAATAATGAAACATAACGAAATATAACGAAGAAAGGTGTGATATTATGAGAAAATGTGCTGTCGGCGGTCAGGCCGTTATGGAAGGCGTTATGATGAAATCCGATAAGGGCATTGCAATGGCAGTGCGCCGCGCGGACGGAAAAATTGTTGCAAGTTACAAAAATCAGGTTTCAAAAGCGCAGAAGGGCACTTTTTGGGGGCTGCCTATAATTCGCGGAGTTGTTGCGCTTGTTGAATCGCTCACAACAGGCATGTCCACAACGATGGATTCCGCAAAAATGTACGGCGAAGATGCGTTTGCGGATGAGGAACCGACAAAATTCGAAAAATGGCTTGCGAAAACTTTCGGAAAATCTGTTGAAAACATCGCAATAACAGTTGCGCTTGTGCTTGGCGTTGCGCTTGCTGTCGGGCTTTTTGTGCTTATTCCGCAGTTGATTTCGTCGATGATTTTCGGGCAGACAAAGAGCCTTTGGCGTTCGCTCGTCGAGGGTGTTTTGCGCGTGGGAATTTATATCGGTTATCTTTTCGGCTGTTCCTGCATAAAAGACATGAAGAGGCTGTTCATGTATCACGGTGCGGAGCATAAAACAATTGCCTGCTATGAAGCGGAGGATGAACTTGTTCCCGCCCGCGCGAAAAAATACAGCCGGCTGCATCCGCGCTGCGGAACGAATTATCTTTTCCTTGTGATGGCGATATCGATTCTGTTTCTTACCGTTATCGATGCCGTGTTCATCTACGGATTCAAATTTGAAATTCAGAACAGCATTCTTGAATTCCTTTTCCGCTTCGGCGTCCGCATAATCTGCATTCCGCTCATTGCGGGCATAAGCTATGAGGTGCTGCATGCGGCGGCAAAGAGTGACGGCTGGTTTGCAAAAGTTGTTCGCGCTCCCGGCATGGGCTTGCAGCTTATCACAACAAAAGAACCCACCGAGGATATGCTTGAGGTTGCAATTGCGGCATTTTATATTGCAATGGGTGAAAGAAGCTGCGATTACTATAATAAACTTGCGGATGAACCCGAAAACCCGCAACCCGCCGATGCAGCGGAGCCGCACGAAAACGCAGAGGCGGCAGCCGAAAAAGCTGAATGCACCGAAAATGCGGAACCTGAAGCAAAAGCGGAAACGGCGGCCGAGGCGCAATGACAATTCGCGATGCCGTTGCACTTGCCCGAAAGGAGCTCGTTGAAACGAGCCTTGAAGATGCGGAGTTTGAAGCGCGCCAGCTTGCGGCATTTTGTCTCGGAAAACGCAGATTGTACACGTTTGAACTTGCGGATGAAATGCCGAGCGATGCGCTGAAAAAGCTTCAAAGCTGCATAATGCGCAGAAAAAATCATGAGCCGCTGCAATACATAATCGGCGAGTGGGAGTTCATGGGACTGCCGTTCACGGTGAACGAAAACGTGCTGATTCCGCGTGCGGATACGGAAACGCTTGCCGAAGCAGCGGAAAAAATCATTGCGGAACGAAAGAACACAACTGCACCCGTAAAATTTCTTTTGGATGTCTGCACGGGCAGCGGCTGCATAGGAATTTCAATTGCCAAGCGGACGGGCGTTCCCGCGCTGCTTTGCGACATAAGCCCCGAGGCTGTTTCCGTTGCGGAAAAAAACATTCAATTAAACGGCGTCGGGGGGCTTTGCATGTGCAGACAGGGCGACCTTTTCGAGGCCGCGCTGCCCTTTGCAAAAGAGCGGGCAAGCGGGTTCGATATTATAACAATTAATCCGCCTTATATATGCACCGATGTTATACACTCACTTCAGCCGGAGGTTTTGCGCGAACCGATGATTGCACTTGACGGCGGCGCGGACGGATTGGAGTTTTACAGGCGCATTCGGAAGGGTTATTCATGTCTTTTGAACCCCGGCGGCGTGCTGCTGCTTGAAACAGGCTTCGATCAGGGCGCGGCGGTTTCAGAGCTTTTTGCGAATGACGGAGCTGTTTCCGTGCTTTCGGACATTTGCGGAAACGATCGCGTGGTGGTTGTTGAAAAAAGATTGAATCGGGGTTGAACAATTGCCCAAACATATGAAAGATAACAGGATATGCTGAACAGACTTAAACAGATGAAGCTGCATTATGAGCAGCTTGCGGAAAAAATCGCCTCCCCGGAGGTCATGGCGGACATGAACGCATGGCGTGAGCTTGTTAAAGAGCATTCAACGCTTGAACCGATAATTACCGCTTACGATGAATACCTTGAAACGGAGCGCGGCATTGCGGATTGCAGGGCGATGCTCGATTCGGAAGAAACCGAGCAGGAGATGCGAACCCTTGCGGAAGAGGAGCTTGCGGAGCTTTCCCATAAAGCGGCGCAGCAGCAGGAGAATCTTAAAATTCTTTTGCTTCCGAAGGATAAAAACGATGAACGAAACGTTATTATGGAAATACGCGCGGGCACGGGCGGGGATGAGGCGGCACTGTTCGGCGCAGTGCTGATGCGCATGTATCAACGCTATGCCGAGCGGCATAATTTCAAATACGAGCTCATCGATATTGCCGAAACGGAAATGGGCGGGATTAAGGAAGCCACGTTCAGTCTCAACGGCCGCGGTGCATATTCCCGAATGAAATACGAGAGCGGAGTGCACAGGGTTCAGCGAGTGCCCGAAACGGAGACTCAGGGGCGGATTCACACAAGCGCGGCAACGGTTGCGGTGCTTCCCGAGGCGGAGGATATTGACGTTGAAATCAATCCCGGAGATTTGCGCATAGACACGTACCGTTCAAGCGGCGCAGGCGGGCAGCATGTTAACAAAACGGAGAGCGCGATAAGAATAACGCATCTTCCGACGGGGCTTGTTGTTCAAAGCCAGGATGAGCGCAGCCAGGGCCGCAATAAAGAACAGGCAATGAAGGTGCTTAAAAGCCGCCTTTATGAAATGTATCGCGCGGAAGCTGCGGCAAAAGAAGCATCGGCGCGCAAAAGCCAAGTCGGTTCCGGCGACAGAAGCGAAAGAATCCGAACCTACAACTTCCCGCAGGGACGCGTTACGGATCACAGAATCGGCATGACAATTTATAAACTGCCGCAGTTCATTGACGGCGATATGGATGAAATTATCGAAGGACTGATTCTTGCCGAACGCACAAAGCAGCTCGCGGGTGAGGATGCGGAGTGAGTCGGGTCGGAAAGACAATAAACCGCTGAAAACTGATACGGATATAATTTAAACATCGACCGTTCCGATTTTTGGAACGGTCGATGTTCTTGTTTAATACAATTTGAACACAATAACGAATGCATTCCGAAACACGGGGTGCATTCGGCACCGACTTATGCCATGGGCTTCAGTTCGGGGGAAATGATAAGGGTTGCTTCGGTTGCTTCCTGAATCTGCTCAACGGTGAATTCGGGATTGTATTCGGTAAGCAGCAAACCTTCGGGAGTTACGAGCATAACGCCCATCTCGGTGATGATCTTTGTGATGCACTTAACTGCGGTGTAGGGCAGTTTGCATTTTTTAAGGATTTTGGGCTTGCCCTTTGCGGTGTGTTCCATTGCAACGATAACGTTCTTTGCGCCGACGAGCAAATCCATTGCGCCGCCCATGCCGGGCATTTTTTTGCCGGGGATGATCCAGTTTGCAAGGGAACCCTCTTCGTCAACTTCGAGGCCGCCGAGGATTGTTGCATCAACATGACCGCCGCGAATGAGTGCGAAAGAGGAGGCGCTGTCGATGAAGCATGCGCCGGGTGCTGCTGCGGAGGGGCTGCCGCCTGCATCAACAACGTGGAACGGATCGCGGTTTTCGTCCGTTACGGGGCCGGTGCCGATGGTGCCGTTCTCGCTCTGAAGGATAACGTGAACGTTTTCGGGAAGATATGCGGGAACGAGGGTGGGAAGACCGATGCCGAGGTTGACAACATCGCCGTCTTTAAGTTCTTTTGCAACACGCGCTGCGATGAACGCCTTTATCTGAGCCTTATCCATTAAAGTTTGCCTCCTTCAACAACATAGTCAACAAATACGCCGTAAGTGCGGACGTTTTCGGGTTCGATTTCGCCGATTTCAACGATCTCTTCGGCTTCGGCAATAACCGTGTCTGCCGCGGTTGCCATAACAAGGTTAAAGTTGCTGGTGTTGCCCTTGTACCAAACGTTGCCCGCCTTGTCGATTTTTGCACCGCAAATAACGGCAAAATCGGCATGGATGGGTTTCATGAGCAAATAATCACGGCCGTCAATCGTCTGTTTGCCGAGGCAATAGGGGCTGTCTTCAACGATGGTGCCGACGCCTGCGGGGGTGAGAACACCGCCGAGACCGCCGCCGCCCGCACGAATCATTTCGGCAAGGGAACCCTGCGGAATGAGCTGCACTTCGAGAGTGCCGTCAACCATGGACTGGGTCGCAACCTCGGGATTGAGGCCGACATGGGTTGCGATGAGCTTTTTAATCTGCTTGTTGTGAACGAGCTTTGCAACGCCGTAGTAATCCTCACCCATGGGGCCGCCGGGCATTGATGCATCGTTGCTGATCATGGTCAGATCCTTAACGCCGCTCTTTGAGAGAGCATCGATGAATTTGTGGGCGTTGCCGCAGCCCATAAAGCCGCCGAACATAACGGTTGCGCCGTCGGGGATAAGCTTTACGGCTTCTTCCACAGTAATGAATTTAGGCATACTTTCTCTCCTTTTGATACTGACCCGAAAAGGGTCGGATTTTTGAAATCATTTAAACAGAAACGGCAGAGCAAACGGGGTTTGCGTCGCAGCTCCTCCGTTCAACTGTAAGTATATACCTGTCGGAGGAAAAAATCAAGCAAAGTTTCCGCAAAACTTCGATTATGCGGGGACAGCGGGCAGATATGCGGGGACAGCGGGCAGATATGCGGGGACAGCGGGCAGGTATATCCGAATGCAGTGAATCCTGCTTAAGCTTTTCCCTGCGCCGCATATGCCGCGTGGGGGACTTTATACATCAGTCTTCATTTTCGCCGTTCGGCAGCGGCGGAATGCTGAGCTTTGTTTTTGCTTCTCCGCGCTTCAGCTCCGCCATGATGCCGCGAAGCTTTTCGTTCACGCTTTCAACCTCTGCTTCAAGCTCCCGCGCCGTCATGCGCAAAGTGCCGGTGCGCGTGCTTGCAAGCTGAATCATTCCGTCGCCCGTTGCAACGCGAACGGAGTAGTTTTTTCCGATTTCGAATATCAGCCGCTCGATGAACATATCGGCCGTTTCGTTTTCCTTTGTGTATGCAACGCGCAGAGAATGATAATTGAAACGCTCTCCGGCATTGCCCTTCAGTTTATAGCCGTCAAAAACGAGTATGACCTCGTTCTTTTTGTATGCGCAATAGTTGCTGAGGATGTCCATCAGCTTTTTTCGCGCGGCGGCGATATCGCTTTTTGCAAGCTTACTCAGCCCTTCCCATGCGAATATGATGTTATATCCGTCAACGATGAGGTAATCCTTCTTTTTGGGTTCGGCAGGCTCGGAGCTTTTTAATTTTGAATCCGAATCGCCGTTTTGCGCGGGGCGTTTGTACTCCGGCCGCTTAATCGGGCCGAATTCACGGAGCATAATGGCTTCAAGCTCCTTTTCGTCAACGTTCAAATTGCGGGAAAGCACTTTCGGGTTTACGGCACGGTGATTATCCGATTCGTGCGGCACGGAGTCGCTCGGGCGCGGAGTGCCTGTAAGGTTCAGCCCGGTATCAATATGCATATAGTTCCGAACGTCATTCCATTTAACAATGACTCCTGCGCCGTGGGAGCAGAAAACGGAATCGGGAGTGTTTTCAAGGTCACGCTCCGGGTCATAGGCGAATTGCGCGATTACGCTTTCGGCATTTCGGCATTGCCCGTAGTGCGAAAATTCACAGCCGAGCCGCCCTCTGCCGCGTGTGTATGCCGCAAGCTCACGCGTGTAGCCGCGCATGGCGGAGACGGGCGCAGTGCCGCAGAATGCGCAGCTTTCGCCGTCGGCGCCTTCTTCGGGCGCGGAAAAACTGCCGCCCATGCCGCGAATGTCGTTTATTGCTCTGCCGAGGTTTTCACGCGGGAGTTCAAGTCGGAACGAGTAGAAGGGCTCCAACAGGATGTTTTGCGCGCACATCAATCCCTGCCGTACGGCGCGATAGGTTGCCTGTCGGAAATCGCCGCCTTCGGTATGGTGCAGGCTCGCCCGCCCCGCAACGAGGGTCAGCTTCATATCCGTTATCGGTGAACCTGTCAGCACACCGAGATGAATTTTTTCGCGGAGATGCGCCAGCACAAGCCTTTGAATATCCGGATCGAGTGAATTAGGCGCACATGCGGAGGCGAAAACAAGCCCGCTCCCCGCGGGCAGCGGCTCCAACAGCAGATGAACCTCTGCGTAATGCCGCAGCGGTTCAAAATGCCCGACACCTTCAACAGGGGCAAGAATCGTTTCGCGGTATAAAATTCGCCCGTCATCAACCGAAATTTCAACGCCGGACCGCTCCGAAATAAGCTTTTTCAGAATTTCAATCTGCATTTCGCCCATCAACCTTGCCTGAAGCTCGTGCACATTATCGGTTTTGTCGAGTTTCAGCGTCGGGTCCTCATCCTCCAACCGCTTGAGTTTCGGAAGGAATGTGCGTGCATCGCAATCGGAGGGAAGAAGGATTCGATAGCTCAGAACAGGTTCAAGCAGCGGCGGAAGCGAGGAATCCTCATCGCCCAAGCCCTGCCCGGGGTACGTTGCGGAAAGTCCGGAAACGGCCGCAAGATCGCCGCATTCGGCGCGTTCGGTTTGAGTGAATTTTGCACCGGAACAGAACACTATGCGGGCAATTTTTTCGGTCAGTCGTTCGCCGTTTCGTGCAGTATAGGCAACGGCAGTGCGCGGGGACAGACTTCCGCCCGTGAGGCGGATATGTGTCAGGCGCGTTCCCTGCGGGTCGTATGTGATTTTATAAACTCTTGCCGCAAAATCCTTTTTAAATTTGCGTTCGCGGGAATAAAGCGAAAGGCAGGCGATAAAGTCGGAAACACCGTCCGTTTTCAGCGCCGAACCGAAAAGGCAGGGGAAAATTCTCCGCTCCGAAATTGCGGCGGCAATGTCCGCATCGACAATTCGTTTCGCGGAATGCTTTTCAAAAAGCTCATCATCGGCAAGAGCAAGATTTTCAAAGAAAGCTTCGCTTTTGCAGAATTCGGAGTCTGTACCTTCGCAGGGTTCAAATGCAATGCATCTTTCCGAAAGCCGCCGCTGAACTTCGTCAATAAGCTCGGTGCGGCTTCGCTGCATTATGTCTGTTTTATTGATGAAAATGAATGTCGGAATGCTGTACCTGTGCAAAAGCCGCCAAAGGGTTTCGGTATGGGACTGAACTCCGTCGGTGCCGCTTACAACAAGCACCGCGTAATCAAGTACGCTCAGCGCGCGCTCCGCTTCGGCAGAAAAATCAACATGCCCGGGCGTGTCAACCACAGTGAACTCTGTATTATTATAATTGAATTTTGCCTGCTTTGAAAATATCGTTATTCCGCGCGCCTTTTCAAGCGTGTGCGTGTCGAGGTATGCATCACCCCTGTCGACCCTGCCGCGCTTTCTTATCGCGCCGCTGAGGTAGAGCAGTGCTTCGCATAATGTTGTTTTGCCTGCGTCAACATGCGCAAGAATTCCGATTGCAAGCTTTTTCATAAATATCCTGCCTGTTTCACCGCAAATGCGGACGAACTTCATTTTAAGGTAATTATAACAGGAACGGAAGGGAAAACAAAGATATATTTAAAACCCGAAGACGGAAAACAAAATGCGGACGGGTGCGGAAGCTTAATGCTTTTAATAATACCGAATCCTGCATTTTTCTGCATTGACACGGCCTCCGGTGAATGTTATAATAGGCTGTCAATTGATTTTTTGCGATGAATGGGCAAAAACCGCGCTCAACGGAGCACAGAGAGTCTGCATTAGGTGCGAGCAGATGTCCGCGTTCGGTTATCCCGCCCATGAGCACGGAAAAGTAAAGTGCATTGAGCCGTTTGCGGCTTGCAGTGTTCCGCAATTTTCTGCGCAGAAGTGCGTTACAACTTTCGAGGCGGAGTGGCTGCCATTTCGCGAAATAAGGTGGTACAGTGCTTAACGCGCCCTTGTGAATTTTTTCGCACGGGTGCTTTTTTTAAGCAAAAGTCAGATGCTTTTATTATTCTTAACGGAAATATTAATAACAACGGAGGAAATATTTCAATGGCAAAACAAAAAGAAGAATTCGTTACGCATATCGCGTCCCGAACCGAAGATTTTCCGCAGTGGTACACGGATATCATTCTGAAGTCCGACATGGTTGACTATTCCGAGGTTAAGGGCTGCATGGTCATAAAACCCTACGGTTACGCCGTGTGGGAGCTTATGCAGCATGAACTTGATACGCGCTTTAAGGCGACAGGGCATAAAAACGCGTATTTCCCGCTGTTCATCCCCGAACACCTGCTCCAAAAAGAGAAGGACCATGTTGAAGGCTTTGCGCCCGAGGTTGCATGGGTCACTCAGGGCGGTGAAGAAAAGCTTGCGGAGCGTCTCTGCGTTCGCCCCACGAGTGAGACTATCATATGCTCAATGTATTCAAAATGGATCCAGTCCTACCGTGATTTACCTCTGCTCTATAACCAGTGGGCAAACGTTGTAAGATGGGAAAAGAACACCCGCCCCTTCCTGCGCACGAGCGAATTCCTCTGGCAGGAGGGCCACACCGCGCACGCAACCGCCGAGGAAGCACAGGAAGAAACCGAGCGTATGCTTGAAGTTTACCGTGAATTTATGGAGAACGTGCTTGCAATTCCCGTTATCTGCGGCAGAAAGAGCGAAAAAGAGAAATTTGCGGGAGCGGAAGCAACCTATACCCTTGAGGCGATGATGCAGGACGGAAAAGCTTTGCAGATGGGAACGAGTCATAATCTCGGCGACCATTTTGCAAAGGCATATGACATCACTTATCTCAGCCGCGAGGGCAGGCATGAATACTGCTTCACAACGAGCTGGGGCGTCAGCACCCGCATGATTGGCGGCCTTATCATGACTCACGGCGACGACCGCGGGCTTATGTTCCCGCCGCGCATTGCGCCCGTGCAGCTCATCATACTGCCCATTGCACAGCATAAGCCCGGCGTTCTCGACAAGGCATATGAGCTGAAGAAAATGCTTTCCAATGCAGGTATTCGCGTTGAACTCGACGACAGCGACCAGAGCGCGGGTTGGAAGTTCAACCAGTGGGAGATGAAGGGCGTACCCGTTCGTCTTGAAATCGGTCCGAAGGACATCGAAAACAATCAGGTTGTTCTTGTTCGCCGTGATACGCACGAAAAACTCTTCGTTTCCATCGACGGCCTTGCAGACACGCTCAAACAGCTGTTTGATACCGTGCAGAACGATATGTATAACCGCGCAAAAGAAAATCGTGTTATGCATACTGTCGTTGCAAAGAATATGGACGAGCTTAATGCGGGCGTTCAAAACGGATTTGTAAAGGCAATGTGGTGCGGTGACCGTGCATGTGAGGATAAAATTAAGGAAATGACAGGCGCAACCACCCGCTGCATGCCCTTTGATGCCGACGATATAGGCAGCGATACCTGTGTTTGCTGCGGCAAAAAAGCAAAGGCAATGACGTATTTTGCAAAGAGCTATTAATAAGAGCTGTTAACCTGAAAATAAAGTGAAGTCGAGACGTTTTTTTCAAAAACCGAAATCGACCGAGCAGATTAATTAAGCCCCCGGCAATTTGTCGGGGGCTTGCGCGGTACATCGGCTTCGCCGATGCACCGCGGACGACGGGGTGAACCCGATGGAGACTGTGCGGTCAAGGCTTTACCGCTTTCCGCCTTTTTTCTCGCCTTCACGGCGTATGGTGCCGATCAATTTGTCGCTGCGAGTATCTCGCCCGTCTTTGTTTCGGATTGTGCCCGGGGGCAGGCCGTTCTTTTTTTCAAATGTGCCGACAGTGCAGTCGCTGCGCGTTTGTCTTGCCATGGAGAACCTCCTTTCTAAAACATTGAAGTGGACAGAATCAGAATTGAACGGATATTGTCGGTTCGCTGATTTGACGGTAGTTCTCATCTTGAATGACAAGCTCAAATTCCAGCCCTGTAATTTCGGAAAAGTCGCTGATATCGAGCTCATTGGTGATTTCGATGTCAAGAATCGCAAATTCTCCGTTCAGGAGGATTTGCGAGTTGCCATAGGCACCTGACAGTAATTCGTTTATCGAGACATACTCACCCTCAAAACCAACAATTAGTCCTTCTTCCCCTGTGTTTTCGACTATAAACAAGGCATTGATACGATCGGTTAATCCGTACGGATCTTTAGCGAACCCCTTGAACACAAGACGAATCCCATAATCGTTATATGCTTCGATTCCTGTTTTATCGAATGAAGCGGAAGCATCGGAAACGTTTACGTTGACACGCTCCTTGTCTATGACATCATAAATAGTATTTTCGAGGATAAGATCAAACGAAACGGAGCCGATTTCGGTGATGCCGAGAATACCGCGGTATTCCTCTTCGTGACAGGGGTTGAGACTTACAGTAACGGCACGATGCGTTGACGGACGGATCGGTTCCGACTCCGCCAGGTAGCTGCTGTTGACAACAAGTCCGTTCAGAGCAACGCGGTTGATATTTATGAGAACTGTATCGCGCGAATCATTTACAAATTCAAGATACATCATCGTTCCATGATCTTCGGAAATCATTGTCTGTGAAACGAGGCGGATTCCGGAAGAGTTATAGAGTTCCTCGGTGCCGAAAAAATCAACGCTGTAGTCGAGTTCGTTCTTTGCAGCATTGCTTGTTACAGTATCTTGAAAGCCGTTGGGGTTGAACGTGTATGAGTCGAAAGCGGAAGTTTTGAGAATAACGAGATCGGTTTCCGCTTTAAAATCGGAGTAATCTTCAACGGTGAATTGAAGCCCCAACTCAGCAAGTTCATAAATTCCGTGCAGTCTCATTTCATTGTAGCTGATATACATTTCTCCGTCAGCTTTCTCACCGGCGGCAACGTCACAGTTCAGATTTCCTCCGTACAGCATGTACCCGTTCACCGAGGTGCTATTAACGGATGAGAAACTGAGCTCTTCATCACGATTGTTTTCAAGCAGCAAGTTGAGAGTTACTCCGCTGTCTTCGTAGGTGAGATCCTTTGCCGTGATTACAATACCGTTATCATTATAGAGTACGGTTTCCTCGATGGTCGCAGTTTTCTTGAATTCATCGAATTTAGCATCGGCAGGATCTTCCGTTTCCTGCGGTTCACCGGTTCGTTCGGGGTCTTTGGTGGGATCGGGATCTTTGGTTGTCTGCTCTTGCTTCTTGCCGTCATCAGGATCGCCGTCGTGTATGTTTATGACACACGCGGCAAGGCTGAGCATCATTAAAAGTGCCAGCAGCATTGCGAGAGTTTTTTTAAGCATGGTTAATTCCTCCGTTCAATGGGTACTTCTCAAGAGTAGTTGCAGTTCGTTCCCTGCGTCCGTGATTTGCAGTATGAAACTGCGTAGATCGCGGACTCACGGGCGTTTGGGTGTGATAATGCCGGCATGGTTCGGTTCAATAGCATCGGACAAATCTTTGCTTTTGAATTCAACCGTTACTGCGGCAAAATCGGATTGTTTGGCAAACATCGTTATGCAATCGGTTGAACTGCTGCAGACCAATCAACGGTTTTCTTGACCGAAATGCGTTCCCCCACTTTCGGATTTAAACTGCGAGCGACTAAAGCCCGGCACAGATATATATATTTCTACAGCAATCCTAACATAATAATTATACAATAAAAAACAAGTTAAGTCAAGCACTTTAACCTCGTCCCGAGCACTGCGGCTGTTCCTGCCGTCCGAAATGCCGAATCGTTCCGGCAAATCGGCTGCTGGATTTATCGGAAAGGCAGCTCGTTTTTTTACAATTAATCCGCTTTTCGTTGGGTTTTATGCAAACTAATTATGCGCGAATGCAGCAAACCGGACAACCCTTCTTGAGTTGCCCGGTTTTGTTTTGGGACTTATGCAGCAGCCACTTTTGCATTACATCGTCAAGCCGATATGATGCGGACGACGGGGTGAACCCGATGGAGACTGTGCGGTTAATGCTTTACCGCTTTTTGCCTTTTTTCTCGGCTTCACGGCGTACTGCGCCGATCGTTTTGTCGCTGCGCGTTTGCCTTGCCACTGAAATGTGCAGAATCAGAAATGAACGGTTATTGTCGGTTCGCTGACTTGACTGTAGTCCTTATCTCGAATGTCAAGCTCAAATTCCAGCTCTGTAATATCGGAGAAATCATCAATATCGAGCTCATCGGTGATTTCGATATCAAGAATTGTGAATTCGCCGTCCAGGAGGGTTTGTGAATAACAAATGAAGTCAGTCATAAACCCGTTTATCGAGAGTGAATCATAATCAACATTAACATATCGTTCTTCCCCGGCTGAATTCTCAACAATAAACAAGGCATGGATATCATCGCTGTATTCGGACGGATCTTCAATGAAACCCTTGAACACAAGACACATTCCGTCATTGTTATATGCTTCGATCCCTGTTTTATCAAACGGAGCGGAAGAATCGGAGACATTTACGCTGACACGTTTGCCTCCTTCTATGACATCAAAATCCATGTTTTTGAGGACAACATCAAACGAGACAGAGCCGATTTCGGTGATTCCTAAGGCTTCACGGTATTCATTCTCAATGGCCGATTCGAGATCTATTGCAATAACACGATGGGTTGATGGGCTGAGCATTTCCCTTGTCCAGCAGCCGCTGTTAAGAACAAGTCCGTTCTCGGCTATCCGATCGATACTTACGACAACCGGTTCACTTGAATCATTTGCGAATTCGAGGAAAAGCTGTTGCCCGTCATCCGTGGTGACCATCGTCTGTGAAACGAGGATGATTCCGGAGGAGTTATAAAGTTCCTTGGTGTCGAAAAAGTCAACGCTGTATTCGAATTCGCCTTTTGCAGCATCACTTGTTACAGCATCTTGAAAGCCTTTGGGATTGAACGTGTATGAATCGAAGGCAGAAGTTTTGAGAATGATGGAATCAGTGCTCAACTCAAAATCGTCATCACCTGCAACGGTGAATTGAAGACCTAATTCGGCAAGTTCGTAAATTCCGTGCAGTCTCATTTCATTGTAGGTGAAATACATTTCTTCGTTAGCTTTCTTGCCGGAAGCAACGTCACAGTACAGATTCCCGACGGACAGCATGTATCCGTTCACTGAGTTGCACGAACCGGACGAGAACTTGAGATCCTCATCACGATTGTTTTCAAGCTGCACGTTGAGAGTCACTCCGCTGTATTCATAGGTGAGATCCTTTGCCGTGATAACAATGTCCTTGTCATCATAAAGTATGGTTTCTTCGATTGTGGCAGTTTGCTTGAATTCATCGAATTTATCGCGTTCCGGTTCCTCCGTCTCTTCCGGCTCCTCTGTTTCCTTCGGTTCCTCGGTCACCCGCTCCTGTTTTTTTCCGTCATCGGGTTCGGCGTCGTTGTCTGTGGGTTTGTTTCCGCCGCAGGCGGTAAGGCTGAGCATCATTACAAATGCCAGCAGCATTGCGAGAATTTTCTTTAACATGATTAATTTCCTCCGTTTAATTGATATGTTTTAATGATGTTTGAGGCTGCGTTCCCCGGCATTCGTGATTTGCTGCACGAGTCGGTTCGGAACGCAGCTGCATGGTCGTTTGCGTGTGATAACGCTGACAGGATTCAGTTCAATGTCAGCAGTTTTGCCTGTACACGGGCGTTAACCTGAATGAGATATGCCGCATCGGCATCGGAAAGCTCTTCACTTTCATACTCAGCCATTGCCGCGGCAAATTCGGAGTATTGGGTCATCATCTTTGTGTAGTCGGCAAGCATGGATACGGGTTTGCCCTCTTCTTCGTACTTCTTAATAAATGTTACGTATTCATCGATGAAAGCTTCATACTCGTCCATTGCAGCTTTAAAATCCGGGTCAACACCGTCGGAAGCATCCGGTTTTTCCGTAGGCTTGCTGCTGTCCTTATCATCCTTGCCGGATTGCTCCGTTTTATCGGAAGTACGCGGCTTTTCGGTTCGGACAGTCTCGGTTTGTGCGCTGTTCGATGATCCCGAAGGCTCAGAGTCCTTTTGGGACTTCGACACGCATAAAACGATAACGCAGACAACAACGGCGGCAGCAATGACAAGCACTGCAAGGAACTTGAAGAATCCTTTAAAAAATCCACTCATTATTATTCTCCTTTCTCGGATTCATCGGCGGCACCGGCAAAATTTGCTGCGGCACTGCCGTCGACTATGTGCAGTTTTTTCATTTTTGCCCTCTCGGCAAGCGTCAGTATTGAGCCGAACATTTCGGCTGCAATTCCGATGAACGCAAACCAACATGCGCAGCCGAGCTTATAGCTGCTGCTTTCGGAAAATGTACCGCGAAGGTCAAAATCCTTCAGAATCAGCAGAAACGCGCCGAGCGCAAGCATTGTGAAAACGATTGCGGGTATCGGCTTTTTAAGCACGGCGAACAGAAGTGTCAGTAAAGCGAATACAGCGGCAGCGATAATGGTACCCATTGAAAAGCTGCTGTCTAAATTGCCCGCTTTGCCGAATGCGCGTGCAAGTTCAATCAGCGAAAGATTGATTGCACCTCTGCGGGTCATGTTGAGTTCCTCATCGTAAATCCTGTCCGGCGCTGCGGACAGCCATTCACGATATTCCTTCCTTGCCGTTCCGAACGGCAAAAGAAACGATGCAGCGAGTATGAGCGCACCCAAAAGCATAGCGATAAAAGGCAAACTGCCCTTTAAACGACAATTGCCGCAGGCACTCTCAACGGTTCTCTTGGTCAAAATGTGTTCCCCCTTTCGGATTTAAGGTGCGAGTAATCAAAACCCTGCTTCAAAAGGTGTACTTTCCGACAGCGGTTCCGATATAACGATTATACAACCATAAACAAGTTAAGTCAAGCGTTTCGACACCGTTTCAGTGAATTTTTTCAGTTTCACTTCTCCCGACCTGATAAATTGACAACCTAATATTATCGAAATATTCTCTCTCAAAAAGTACACTTTTTGATAAAGGTTCCTTTTTCATTGTGAATTCATTACGAATCGT